>JGI12053J15887_10000148_pt1 | contig 24130 bp, 20 predicted proteins | sample MedBloCAOM1_O3_FD_15887 | JGI IMG/M metagenome (IMG submission 15887)
CGAATGCGCCAGGCGGAGCAAACGACTGCTTTGCGAAAGGGATTGCCCGATCGGTTCACGTGCGGGCTGGGTGATACAGGCCGTGTGTGCGGCCAACTGACTGTGTCGGCGACGTCAGCGCCCGCCTTCCACACCCTCAGGACTCGCCGTCGCACAGCTCGATTAGCCGACTCGCGGTCCACGCCGGGGTGACGCCGGGGGCACGCAACAGATAGCGCGCCCGCTCGTCGGCGGTCCAGCCGAACGCCTCGCCGAGTCCCTCGAGCATGGTGCGAAGGTAGGGCGCCGACGGCGGTGTCGGCTCGAGATCCAGCAGGCACGTGATCGTAAACATCGGCACGCCGGCCCGGTCACCCACATGCAGGAGCGTCTCATAGGTGTCAGACGGAAGTGCCCATTGCCCGTCGGCTCCGCCAGTCAAGGCCAGGTCGGCATCGACCGGGCGCCGGACTTCCTGGGCGACAACATCACTCAGCTGTCCGAAGGTGAGCAGGTACGCCCGCGCCGCCAGCTCGCCGTCGGCATGCGGGTTATAGAACGCGATACCCCCGCCCCACACCTTGGACCTGCCCGCAAAGGCGACGCGACCAGTCAGATGTACTCCGACGTCCCCCTTCGGTGGTGACTGGTTCCGGCATCCCAGGTAGGTACGACTGCCGCCGCGGGGCCGTCCGCCGGAGATATAGCAATCGAAACGCGCCGCGCACATATTCGATCCGTAGGCTACGTACCAGACCAGATCCTCGGTTCCTAAACGCAGGCTCAACCGACGACGGATCCTTCCTCGAGCGCCAGCTCAGCCTCTCGCAGGAGCACGGACTGTGCCTCCGCGTAGATCTGCTGGGCATGCGCGGGGGAGTCTCCGACGGCGGTCAGCCCGACGCGACCACACTCGGTCAGGCAGCTGATCATGTGGAACACCACCCCGGTCCGTCGGGACTGGTCGAAATGCAGGCCGTGGTCGACGACGATGTCGAAGAGGTCCGTGACGGTCAGGCCCTTGAGCCGTTCGTCCTCGAGGTGGTCGGTCGCGACCAGGTACTTGGCGCTGCCAGTTGGGGTCAGGAAGACTCCATGCTCGCCGTCGTAGCTCCCGTCGGTGAGGAACTGCAGGGTCAGGAACGGATGAGTGGTCCCGCCCTTGCGCAGATTCAGCTCGATCGCGTACGGCGTCCACGCGCCGCTCTCGTCTTGCACCACAACGAAATCCACCGCGAAGCGGCCGAGCGTGCCGAGCTCCGCAAGACGCTGTCCGATCACCATAGCGGGCTCGGCGATGGCCGCGGCATAGGCGTGATCCGCAGGAAACACGCAGCCGAGGTACTTCTGTCCGCTCTTACCGCCGAGAAGCTGGTCGTGGGTGGACAGCAGCTCGACGGTGCCGTCCGGCAGTGCCCGCATCTGGACACTGGGACTGGTCAGCGCCACTCCGGTGATCCGTTCCTCGACGATGCCGCCGTGTTCCTCGAACGCGGCGAGATAGACGTCGAGAGCGAGGTTGTCGGCCTCCAGTTGCATGCCGAGGATGCGCTCAGCGATCGCCGCCGCCTCGTCCGGCGAACCCGAGGGTGGCAGTCCGCGCAAGTCCACCATGGCATTACCGGATCCCGATACTCCCTCGTTGAGCTTCACGATCGCCTGACTGAGCGAGGGCCGTCGTAACCGCATGCGCTGCACGCCGGCCACGATGTCGTCGACCGTGTGGAGGTCCTCCACGCCGACCGGGCACTGCACCCCCAACTCCTCGAACATCCGGCGGCAGCCGGTCTTGCTGCCGAGACCGGCGAGCCGGGGATCCGCGCCGTACATGGGGATACCGAGGGACAGCGCGACGTCGCGTTCCAGCGGTGTGGTGTTGTACGGGATCAGGTGACTTCGGTCGGGGTTGGGGATCAGGGACCGGATCTGCCGCAACAGCTTTGGTCGCGCCAGCAGCTTAGAGCTGAGCGAGCCCGGCGACGCGTCGCCGATCGGGATCAGGGTGAGGCGGGCACGAGCGTGGCGCGGTATCACGCCGGGGAGCAACCCGAGGTAGTACTCGACGATCGATTCCGAGATCGGCTGCGAGGTCACGTAGATCATCCGTAACCGCGGTTGGCGGAGCAGCAGCAACAGGAACAGCGCGCGTTCCTCCAAGGCCTGCGTGACGGTGCCGCTCTTGGGAGTCGTACCCTCGATGCTGATCGAGGGTACGACGACGACGGATTCGTCGTCGAAGCCGAGCCGCATCGATTCCCATACGGTCGGCATCGCCCGTTGCAGATCGTCGAAGACGCGGAACCGCTCGTCTTCGCCGAGGTGCGACAGAGGCCGACCCGCGCCTCGCTGGTCGGGAGCCTGTAGTTGTGTCATGTGCCTGCCTGCCTTTCGTGTAGTGCACTGATGTTGTGGACCCGCACCGAGCGGCTGAATCCCTTGGGCTGCACGTCGCCGACGACTTCCGATTCGCATAGGTGCTCGATGGGCGCGAGCACGCGGTCGGTGACCAGTACCTGCCAGGGGCGTGCGTCGGCACACAACCGCGCGGCCAGATTCGTCACGCTGCCGATCGCCGCGTAGTCGAAGCGGCCTTCGAAGCCGATCCTGCCGAGTGTCGCGAAGTTTTGGGCGATCCCGATTCCCAGGGCGAGGTCGTTCCCGTTGCGAAGCCAGCGGTCGGCGAGCGCGCGCACCGCGTCGCGGATGTCTAACGCCATTCGGACGGCACGCTCGGCCGGATCGTCGCACGGGATCGGGTCGTTGAAGAACACCATGACGCCGTCGCCGGTGAACCGCTCGAGTGTGCCGCCGTATTCGTGCACCCGCGCCCCGATGGCCCGGTGATACTCGCGTAGCACTCCCATCACCTCCTCGGGCTCACTGGCCTCGGCGAATGGAGTGAAGTTCCTGAGGTCGGTGAAGACCACGACTATCTCGCGGCGGTGGCTCTCCAGTAGCGTCTCGTCGCCAATTACGAGATCGGCAAGCTGCGGTGAGAGGAATCGGCGTAAGCGGTTGGCGCGGTCGAGCTCGGCCACCTGGTGAGCGACTCGGGACTCGAGTTCGGCGTTCCAGTTCGCGAGCTCTCTGCTCTTGGTCTCCACCTCCCGGAACAAGCGCGCGTTGACGATGGCCAGCGCCGACTGACTGGCGAATGTCTGAAGAAGCTCGGTCACGTCGGGGGGGAAGTTGCCTGTGCCTCGGCGGCGGATCACCAGCACGCCGAGCATCTTTTCGCCGCCCAGGATGGCAACCGCCAGCACCGAGCGCCATCCGTCGCGGAACAGGATGTCCAGGTAGGGATCGCGCTCGACGTTGGCAAGGTCAGGAATCTCGAAAGGCTGGTGGGAGCTGGCGGTCCGACCGATGAGGGTCGCGTCCCTGCCGATCGTGATCGCCCGCAACTGCTCAAGCAGGTCGTGGCTGCTGCCGAAGGCGTGGACGCGGAACGAGTCGCTCGCCTCGTGGTATTCCAGGATTGATCCGCCGTCGGTTCGCAGGGTGATGTCGCCGAAGCCGAGGTTGGTGAGCCGCACCGCGTTGCTGACGATGCGTTCCAGGACCTCATCGAGGTCCAGGCTCGAGCCGACCGCCTCGTCCACCTCCTGCAGCGCCTCAAGCTGCGCCACCTTGTTCGCCAGCTCGGTCCGTCGGGACTCGAGTGCACGCATCAGGTTGACCTGCCGCAAGACGATCGCGGCCTCTACGGCGAATTCTTCGAGGAGTGCGCGTTCGCGATCGTCGAACGGCGCCACGTCGGTGCGCCACATGGAGAGCACGCCGACGACCTCGTCCTGCAGCAGCATCGGCGTGGAGAGCAGAGTGCGGAAACCGGTGGCGCGCTGAAGGTCGCGCCGTCCATAGTCCGCGTCGGCGAGCACGTCGGGTATCTGGACCGTGCACCGGTCTTCGGCCGCGCGCCCGACCGTCGACGAACGGTTCCTGTCGATCGGCTGCTCCATCAGGTGTCGGCGATAGTCCTCCGGGGTCTCGCCGGCGACCCTCGAGAGACGGAATACGTCACCGTCGAGGAGGAACAGTTGGGCTGCGCGCGCTCCGCACAGCCGCGCCGCGTATTCGAGAACGGTGTCAAGGACTGCCCCGGGGTTGGCGACGTCGCGACCGAGAGCCGCAAGAATCTCGCGGCTCGCTGCCGACTGCTCACGCGCGTCACGCAGCTCGTGGTCTGCATCGTCGGTCGGATCAGTCACCAGCCCGCCTTTCGGACTTCACGACGGTGATCGTGGTCCACGCGCCAACGTGGACACGATCGCCGTCGGCGAGTTGGATCTCCTCGCCGTTTACCAGGAAGTCGTCGCTGTCGTTGAGGCTGGTTCCGTTGGTCGATCCCAGGTCGGTGATCGTCAGACCGGCGTCGCGGACCCGCAGCACCGCGTGTTGTGTGGATACGCCGCGGTCGGCTGGGTGGATGCCGAGGTCGATCTCGGGTTCCACGCCCTGGTCGCGGTTATGGCGTCCGATCAGTGCGTTGTCGCGCAAGGTGATTCGGCGCTCGGGGAAGAACTCCGGGAATTCGACCGTGTCCGGGCCTCCGCTGGCGAGGACGCGTTCGTAGAACTCCCGGTCGGCGGCGACGACCGCGGTCCATCCGACGCTCTGTGGTTCGCTCGGTGACGGCGCTGGCACGGCCGAATCGTGTCCGCACTCCTCGCAGAAGCGACCAGTGATCGGTGCCTGGCACGCCGGGCATGCCGTCACGCCGGCTGGCGGTGACGAAGTCGGTTGTGGTGCAGGCATTCCGATCGGTGACCCACACACATCGCAGTAGTCCTTGGCTGCTGAGACGTGTCCGTCGGGGCAAGTCGGCATCAGGCCTCCTTCCGCACTCGGACGGTTCTGGTCGAGCGTGCATCGAGGGCCATCTCGTCTGCCGCGGCGATCTGGCGTCGCAGCCGAGCCGTGCCGGTGTGTTCATCGACGTCGATGAATCGCTTGAGCAGCCTGGCCGTGCCGTCATGGCCCGATTCGACGGCGAGGTCCAATGCGCGCTTCAATTTCGCGGTTGCAATCGCTACGTCGTCGTTTTCGCGTGCACTCAACCCGTCCTGAATCGCCTGCGCCAGCTCTGCCTGGCCCGTATAGTGCGCCACGCGCCGGCTGATCTGCGCGGACAGCGCCGAGTCGGCGGTCCATATCGCCGTCATGAGCCCTTCGCCAAGGATCTCGTCGCCGGCGACGACAGTCACTCGGGCGGCCAGCTTCTCCCGTCCGACCCCCGCGGGTTCGACCTCGACTTGAACGTGGTAGTCACGCTCTTCGGTGCCCCAGGCGCCAAGCGGGTAGTCGCTGCACTGATTTCTCGCGTCGACTCGGCGGTGGGTCAAGTCCTCCACGGTCGGCGCGACTTGCTTGACGAACACGATGCGCGCGCTCGCCGGCGTCCATAGGCGCAGGGTCAGATCCGGAATCGCCTTACCCATCGATGCGCGCACCATCGCCGCGAAATCGTCGGCGAGATCGGCGGGATCGGCCACGATGTCCACGGTGCCCAGCAGAGCCGAGGAGATCGCCCGCAGTTCATCGACGCGCCAGTCGGTGCCGACTCCGCGACAGTCACAGCTGAATTTGCCCTCGCTCAGCTCGATTTCGCGCTGCAACTCGTCGGGGGTTTCGTGCTCATCGTTGCCGTCGGTGAGCAGGATCGCGTGGGTGATAGCTTGTGGGTGCTGTCCGGCGATGCCACGGACGTGAGCCAGCCAGGTGCCCATCGCGGTGCCACCTTCGGGCCCCAGACCGTCGAGAGCGCGCGCGGCAGCCGCGCTGGTCGCTGCGTTCGCCTGCGTCGGGGATCCGTCGGCTGGGTAGACCGGGCGCGCCTTGTTTGTCCCGGCGACGATTGTGAAAAAGGTGCCGTCGAGCAGTTCGTTGACCGCGGCAGTGGCGGCACGTTTGGCGGCCTCGAACTTGTCCACAGGTGTCAGCATCGAACTCGAGCAGTCGATGATGATCGCCTCGAACCGTTGCGGCGGTTCGACCGTCGTCGCGATGTCGCTTCCGGCGGCGATGGAGATGATCGCATCGAGTGTCCCGGCACCCTCGGCGAGATAGCGATTGTGATCGACGTCGACGGAAATACCGGAAATACCATGGTGCTCAGCCGAACTCATGAAGCCCTCCGATCGGTATCACTGCGACAGTGACGTTGTCATGGCCGCCGGCCTGCAGCGCATAGTCGACCAGCGCGCGCGCTGCCGCGGTTGGGTGCGTCCCGGTGCAGAACCGCGCTATGTCGTCGGCGTCGGGAAGGTAGTTCCACAGCCCGTCTGTGCACATCACCAGCGAGCCCGGTCCGGCGGCGGTGATGGTGTGCACGCTGGATTCCGACCATGGCGTCGATTCGGCGTCCGCGCCGAGCCAACGGGTCAAGGTGTGCGCTCCGGCGTGCACGGCTTCCGAGTCGGCCGCAACACCGGCGGTGATGAGTTCCTGCGCCAGGGAGTCGTCGACGGTCAGCCGTTGGGCAGGCGCAGGCGGTTCGGGCAGCCAGTACACCCTGCTGTCGCCGACATTGCCGACGCTGATCTGCACCGTCCCCGTGGAGGTCCGAACGACTGTGGCCGCGGTGTAGGTGCATGACGGCGCGCTTGACGGATCCGTTCGCGCCGCCGCCGCCGCCGCCTTCGCCGCATCGGCCAGCCCCGCCATCACCGCCGAGCGGGTCTTGCGGGAGGCGGCCAGTGCGGCAAGCATCGCATCTACACCCGCGGTCGAGGCCGCAACCGCGGCATTACGCGCATCACCGGAGGTGGAGACCCCGTCGCAGACAGCAACGGCTATCGCGTGGGGCCGCTCGCCGTCCCCGCCCGCCACGATCCCGGCTGCGGCGGCGTCCTCGTTGCGGACGTGTTCGAGACCGCGGTCGCTGATCAGCACGATCCCGGCGATTTCCACCTGATCGCGATCGGGCTCGGCGCGCCGACTACCGCAAACGGTGCAGTACTCGCCAACATGGGTCTTGCTGCCGCAGTCGGCGCAGGGTTCATCCGGACTCTCGGTGGCTCTCCGCGACCGAGGTATGGCGACTCGGCGGACCTCGGACAGAGGGGCGCCGCAGCTCTCACAGAACCGGTCGGTGCGCTGCACACTGGAAGCGCACCGCACACATGTCGCGACCGTCCCGCTCATGTCCTGGTCCTCGGGCGAATCGTATTTGCCTTCTGCACCAACGCGATTCGCTCCCACATGTCGGTTGTATCGTGCGCCAGGGCGCGGTAGCACAGTTCCATTCCGGTCCGGATGCCGCGTTCGTCGAAGTCGGCGCCGAGCAGCCGCGGAGTCTTGGGTGCCTTCCCGGCGCGTAGCCACTCCAGTGCGGCGGCGAATACTCGCAGCCGGATCCCCGCCCGCTTGGCTGCTGATTCCAGGGTCAATGCCGAGACGCGCTGATCGGCATCGACCAGCGTGTGCTCGTCCAGGCTGTCGGGTTTGCGCCCGTCGAGCAGGATCTCGATCGCGGTCGTGCCGGCTGGAGCGGAGTACGCCGTCGCGACGGGCACCCGGTCCAGCGCCGCTATCGCGTCGGCCCGGTTTCCCGCCCGCGCACGCTGCCTCGCGAGCCCGAATGCGGCGCTGACGTAGCTGTCATCTGTTCGCCACACCGTCTCGTAGTAGCGTTCCGCGTCAGCGCGGGAGTCGCGGAGTTCGGCGGTGGCCGCGATCGCCACTTTGGGCGGGAGCTCTCCGGGCAGCGCGGCCAGCACTTCGTCGAAATCGGCGGCGGCCTTGTCGAAATCGCCTTCGAGCAGCGCGCATTGGCCGCTGTACCACGGCAGCCGCCAGTCTCCCGACAGCTGGGGACTCAATTCGGCAAGCCGCGTACGGGCGTCCGCGGGCGCACCGGTTTCCAGCGCAGCCCGGACGAGGCGCAGCGGCACTTCGATGGAGGAACTGGTGCCTTGGTGCGCGCCGCTCCTGGCGAGTTTCAGCGCATATTCGAGTTGGGCGGGTGGTGTGCCGCTCGTGGTGGCGAGTATTGCGGAGCCGGGGTCGTTCGGGTCGACGACGGGAACCGACAAGGCCGCGATCACCTCAGCGGGATCGATCGCCAGGTTCCGCCCCGCTCCGTAGACACCGCGCTGCGGGCTGAAGTGATTTGACTTCTTGGGCGGCAAGGTCGCGCCGTCGGCGGCCGCGATCTCGTGCAGCACCCCGGTCAATTGGTCGGCCATCTCCTCCATGGACGCGAATCGTCGTTGCGGCTCGGGGTCGGTAGCGCGAACGATGGCGCGATAAAGAGATTCGTGCTTCGCGAGTACCGGCGTGGTTGTGGGTCCGGGTAGCTGCTCGACGAATCGGCCGTTCTGCTGCGGGACGTCCATCACGAGAACGGCAAGTGTGCGCCCGACCGCGTACACGTCGGTGGCCACGGTGGCGCCGGTCCGGACGATCTCGGGTGCCAGGTAACCCGGGGTGCCGAAGATCGTGCTGTCGTCGTCGTCCATGGCGACGACGGCGCCGAGGTCGATGAGCTTGAGTTGCTCGTCGCTCTGCATCACATTGTCGGGTTTGAAGTCGCAGTAGGCGAATCCCTGCTCGTGCAGGTAGCCGAGTGCCGGTGCGATCTCGACTATGTAGGCGACGGCCCAGTCGGCAGGCAGGGCACCGTTGTTGGCTGTGCGGATCTGCTTCAGCGATGTTCCGTCCACGTATTCCATGACTATGTAGCCGACTGGTATTCCGTCGGCGTCCACGTGCTCGACGAAGTTGTAGACCGAGACGATGTTGGGGTGTTGCACTCGGGCGAGGGCATGGGCTTCGGCAGCGGCGGCGGCCATGGCATCGGCATCGGCAGAGTTCACCAACCCCTTGAGCACCACCCAGCGGTTGTCCAACTTGCGGTCGATTGCCAAGTAGATCCAGCCGAGCCCGCCATGGGCGATACAGCCCTGCACCTCGTACTGGCCACCGACGAGGTCGCCGTGAGAAAGCTTGGGCACGAAGGAATATCGCGTACCGCACTGCGTGCAGAAGCCCTTGGTCCGTCCCGGCGGTCCGTCGCCTCCACGTCCGACGGGCTTGCTGCATTCGGGGTTGCCGCAGAACCGGTGACGTTCCGGCACCTGTGGATTGGTCAAGATCGCTGCGGCAGGGTCAGCGCGCGGTATGCGCGGTATCGCGACGACCCCCGCACCGAGGCGGCCGCGTGCGCTGGCGGGACTCGACGACTCGTTGCGCGCCGGTCGCCCTGATGGGTCGGGTGATCCGAGCGGTTGCGTCGCGGCAGGCAAGCTCTGTGGCGTAAGGGTTGCGGGCGCGGTCCCGCAGATGTCGCAGTAGCCGGCGACGACGGTTCCAGCGCACCCCGGTTCAGCGCAGCTCATTTCGTCCTCCGCTGCTTCTCGGCGAGCATCTGCTGATATTCCGTGATCGCGCGGGTCGCCGCACGAAAATCGCAGGGTCGTCGTGACAGCAGGCCGGATGCGGCCCGGCCGGACGACAACAGGTCTGGATCCTTGCCAAGGCCGAGGCGTGCCGCCTTGGCCTGGTATGCCGTAAGTCGGCCGCGGAGTTCGCAGCGCCGGTCGAGCAGGCCTTGCGCGAGTTTCTCCTCGTCACGCACGAGTTTCAGTGCCGACTCGATCAAGTTCTGCAGCGATCGCAGCGCCGCCGCGTCGGGTGTGTTGATCGACAGCAGGCGGGCGCGCAGGCCGGGTTCGGCGTCGGTGTGCATTGCAGGCAGACCCGGCGCCACGGCTTCCTCGGCGCGCGCACGAGTCTGTGCCTCGTGCTGTGTCGCGTCCCTCAGCGCATCCAGACGTGAGGCCGTCGCAGCCACCGCCTCTGGCCAGTTGGCCTGAAGTGCAGCCAACTCGCCGATTACGAGGACGCGTTCCTCGACGTCGTGCGCGGTGAGGGAGAGGGGATCGCTCGCCGAGACCTGCAACAGGTCGGTGATCTCCGTCGGAATGGTGCCGCCCGCTTCGTCGAGCCGTTTCAGCGCCGGTGCGAGCCCTGCCGCGGCAAGGCAGTTGATCTTGTCGACGGTGTCGAGAAACTCGGCCACGGCCGGGTAGGCGTCACGCATCCGATCCGCCGTGTCGGGGAGGCCGGCATGATCGGTTGCGTCATCGGACCCGGCGATCATGTGCTGCGCCAGCGGGTTTCGCTGCCGCCAAACGTCGGGTGCACGATCACGTAGCAGTCCCGTCAGCTCAGCGCGGTCGAGGTCATCGAGCTTCGATCGGCGCTCCCGCACCGCCCGCGCGGATTGCAGAATCGACGTCATCCATCCCATGCCCTCCCACAGCTGTCCGATCGATTCCTCGACGGGCACCCACCGCTGCGCTGTCACGCCGGTCGGCGGATAGCGACGCACGTGCTCGAGGCCGGGGTGGTTGTCCAGTTCCAGTAACGCCGCCGCGAATGCAGCGGCTTCCGCTGTGCGGGTGGCGAGTTCGCGATCGATTTCGTCGGCTGCCAGAACATTCAGAACATTCACGGTTGGTCCTGATACCGCGGTGGCGGAGGACCAGGTGACGGCCCGAGGCTACTACTCAGCCACGTCTGGTAGAGGCGTTCCCACGTTCCGTCGACCCGCATCCGATCGAGGGCACCGTTGACGAATCGAACCAGGTCCCCGTTCTCCTTCCTGATCCCGATGCCGTACGGCTCCTTCCCTAAGCTGGGACCGACCACCGCCACGTTCGGGTCCTGTTTGACAAGCCCGGCCAACACCGCATCGTCGGTACTGACGGCATCGACCTGCCCCTGTTGCAGCATCACCAGACAATCGGTCCAGTTGGCCGCACCGACCACGATGGGCTTGGGGTTCAGCGCGAGCAACGTCGGCAGTGAGGTCGTGCCCGATACCGCACACACCCGTTTGCCGCCAAGTGCCGCGGCAGAATCGATTCCCGAACCCTTCACGGAGAGGATCTTTTGGTATGCGTCGTAGTACACCGTGGAGAAGGCCACGGTGTTCTTGCGCTCACAGGTGATCGAGTAGGTCCTGACGACCAGGTCAACCTGCCCCGAGGTCAACGCGGACTCCCGGTCTCTCGCGTCGACAACCCGCAGATCGATGCGGTCCGGATCACCCAAGATGGCGCGTGCGATCTCGCGGGCGAGGTCGATGTCGAATCCCTCCACACGATCCGTTGACGGATTCCGGAACCCCCATAATTCGGTGTTCTGGTCCACTCCAACGATGAGTCGTCCGCGCTCGGCGATCGCCGCCATCGTCGAACCCGGCGGCATGGCACCCGGTGCAGGCTGCGGGCCGGGCCGCAGGCTGGCTTCGCGGTCGCAGTCCGTATTGCCGACAGCTGGCGGTGCGGTCGTAACCTCCGGCGCATCAGCAGGTTTGGCCTCGACCGGTGCGATTGTCACCGGTGCTGGCGGCGGCGCTGATGATCCACAACCGGCGCCGATGAATGCACATGCCGCCAGCGCTACGACAACGTGTGCTTTCATAAGAACTCCTTGAGCCGCGGCCACAAGCCGATGACTGCCGCCGCCGCCGCGACCACCATCAGCACAACCGACCCCGTGGGACTCCACGACAGTGCGATGCCTGCCGCCGAGACGCGGTCGCGCAGCGTGGCACGGGCGTGCTCGATCTCGCTGCTCAAGCTGGATTCGACAACGGCGTACTGCGCAGCCGAGGCATCCGGATCGGGACCGATCGCCTGCGCGACTGCAGCCGGGTAGTCACCGCCAAGGTAGGCCTCGACCTGCTTACGGTGGCTCTCGGTCCATTTCCGCAGACCTTCGGCCGCAGCGGGCGGGCCCGCGCCAAGTGCCGTGGCCAGTTCGTCGATGTGGCCGTAGAAATCCTTCTCGCCGGCTGTGAGGTCGCCGTGCGCGATGAGTTCAAGCGTTTCGTCGGTCCGAGCCTTGCTGGCGAGGATGCGGGCCTTTGCGAGCTGACCGAACCTGGTGGTCCCCTCGATTCGGCCGTGCTCGATATCGCCGACCGCGAAACGGGTGGCCACCACGATCCAGACGATGGCCACTGACACCACAGCCGCCGCGACGACGAGCCCGATGTTGAACTGCCGGTTCGTGCGGGCGAGCATGATCGCCGAGGCGATGCCTATCGCAGCCAGGACCAGCCCCAACAGCACGAGGCCGACCGTCGGAGCTGATGCGACGCCGCGCTGGTCTTCATCGACCGAGCGAAGATCGGCGGCGTGGATCTTCTCCGCGCCGGGAAGGAGCTTGGTCTGCATCAACGACGACGCCTCTCGCAGATAGGCAGACCCAAGCGGAAATTGCTGCACGTTGTTGGCCCGTGCCGCCTCGACCAGGCCCGTGTACGTGGCCAGTTGTTCAGATATTTCGGCGACCGAAGTGCGGGTATTGGTGTCGGTGGCCCCCGCTGTGGCGTCCGTCAACGCTGATGCCGCTCCGGCCAAGGCTTGCCGGTATCGAATACGCATCGAACGGGTTTGGATCCCACCGGAAAGGAACGCTGATGCCGCGGCGGCATCGGCCGCCGACAAATCGACGTACAGGTTCTGCGCCGCGTTGGTGAACGGCTCGGAACGGTCAAGGACCGCGTTGTGGTGCGCGATCCGCTCGTCTAGCTCGGCTGCACACACTATGCCGGCAACGATGCACGTCGCCGCGACGGTGACCGCGACCAGCACGACGACACCCGGCGTCGTGCTGGCGAAGCGTCGCAACCACGCGACCCAAGCGCGCACGTCCCGTGCGTGAGTGAGGGCCGCCGCGTTCACCGTCCAACTCCCCCCGTTTCAGACCAGCTTTTGCCGATGATTAGACTCCGCCAATTGTCGGGCCGGGCAATATCGGGCAATCGAGTAGTGGACCACTCGAATTTGAGCCGCGCACCACTTGCATGTCGGCGATGACTTGGCAGCCGTTGAACACCTCCGACGACCCACCGATGCGCTGCGCCACCCGCTCCTGCTCTCTTACGCTGTGAAGATGCAGTTGACGTGGCCGTTTACCGGGCGCATGGGGGAGATGCGGTTCATCGAGGCCGCGGTGTCCGACCCCGGTCGGTCGGGCATAGTGATCTCCGGTGCGGCTGGGGTCGGTAAGAGCCGCATCACCCGCGAAGCACTCGATTCCGCCGAGTCGAAGGGCTGCGAGGCCCGCTGGGTGGTTGGCACGTCTTCGGCGCGAGGACTTCCGCTCGGCGCGCTGGCTTCGTGGGCTGGGTCGGTCGGCACCGACAGTCTCCACCTTGTGTGCGGCGTGATCGACTCGCTCACCGCCGGTTCCGCGGACACCACGGTAGTCGTGGGTGTTGACGACGCGCACCTGCTCGATGACCTGTCTATCTTCGTGTTGCATCAGATCGTGCAGCGGGGCGCCGCGAAGGTGGTACTCACAGTCCGTGAAGGTGAACCGATTCCCGTTGGGATACAGGAACTTTGGAAAGACGGTCAGTTCGACCGCCTTGATTTGCAGCCGTTGTCGACCGACGACACCACCGCACTGCTGTCGGCCACGTTGGCCGGATCACTGGATCCGCCGGCTGCCGACCGACTGTGGCAGCTGACCCGCGGCAACGTCCTGTATCTGCGCCACATCGTCGAGCAGGAGGTCGCCGATGGTCGGCTCGAAAATCAGCGTGGGTCTTGGCGGTGGATCGACGATCCGATCGTGCCAAGTGGCCTTCTCGATTTGATCGAGTCCCGCATTGGAGCCCTCCCCATGGCAGTCGGCTCCGTCATAGACACCCTCGCGATCGGCGAGCCTATCGAGTTGGGAGCGCTGCGACGCATCACCGAGCCGGGGGCCGTCGAAGAAGCCGACACCCGTGGCCTGATCAGCCTCGAGGACACCGATTCCGGCCCGGAAGTCCGTCTGGCGCATCCGCTCTACGGTGAGGTGCGCAGACGGCGCGCGGCGCCCACCAGGCTACGACGGCTGCGTGGACTGGTCGCCGCCGAACTGGCCGCCGCCGATGATCGCGACGTGCGAGCCACGGTGCGGCGGGCGACGTTGAGCCTCGATTCTGACCTCCCGCCCGATGCCGACCTGCTCGTCAGAGCAGCTCAAGGCGCTATCTGCCTCGGCGATCTCGCCCTGGCCGACCGGCTCGCGCATGAGGCGGTGCGCGCCGCAGCCGGACCCGAAGCGCAGTTCATCCGCGCCCACGCGTTGTCGTGGCTGGGCCATGGCCATGAAGCCGAAGAAGTGCTGGCCGACGTTGCGCTCGACCAACTGACCGAGAACGACCGGGCCAAATTCACCTATCTGCGTGCCAGCAACATGCTCTGGGCAGTGGGAGACCAAGAGCGCGCGAAAGAGATCATCGACAGCGCGTCGCAGATCACGGCTGGGAAGGCCCGCACCTGTATCGACGCAGTCAACACTGTGTACTGGTTTGCGACCGATCGGCCCGACGCCGCCATACGGGCTTCGCAGGGCCTGGTGTTGGACGACCTGCCCGCCATCGTCGGGGCTGAGACAGCATGGGCGCTCGCTGCCATCCGCGCGGACGCGGGATGCACCACAGACGCGGTGGCGATGGTGGACGCCGGGTACACCGTAGCGACCCGCTGTTCCGACGCTCCGCAGATGAGATTCAACATCGCCGACGCACACATTGGCGCACTCCTGTTGTCCGGTCGTGTCGTTGACGCGCTGGAGGTCGCCGAGCGCGTACGTCGCCAGTCAGCCAATCTTCCCGGGGCGGCTCGATTTCTCGGTATTGCCATCGCAGGGAGGGCCGCCCTTGGTGCCGGCCGCCTCGATGACGCATGTTCGTTGCTGGAACAGGCAACGGCTGCGTTGTCCGCGTTGGGCCATGCGATGGGCTGGGGATACCGCTATCGCGTCCCGTACGCGACTGCGCTTGCCATGCGCGGCCTGACTGACGAGGCGGCCGCTGTGCTATGTGCACTCGACACGCTGCATCGTCCGTTTCGGTCGCTGGACTATGAGAGAAGCCTGGCACGCGCCTGGGTGGCGGCCGGCCAAGGCGCCGTCAGTGAGGCGATCACCGTTCTGAAGTCAGCCGCCGAGATGGCTTCGAAGAATGGACGATTCGCCGCCGAGGTGGTCTGCTTACAGACAGCGGCGCAGTTCGGTGATCGTTCGTGTGCACCGCGGCTGCGCGAACTCGAAGCGATCGTCGAGGGGCCTCGTGTCGACCTGGCAGCCCAGTTGGCCGCTGCCGTGCACGATGACGATGCGGCTCAATTGGCAGTGGTCTCGCAAGATTTCGAGGAGTTGCGCGACGGTATTGCAGCGGTGGATGCGGCCGCGCTGGCGGCCCTCGTGTACCGCAGCGAGGACTTGCGCGGCTCGGCGTTGGGATGTGCCGCACGGGCAGAAGCGCTGGCCGAACAGTACGGCGGCGCCGACACCCCGATGCAACGTCAGCGCGCGAGCCGTTGCCGCTGACCGATAGGGAACGCGAGATCGTGTTGCTGATCGGCCAGGGCTCGTCAAACCGCGATATCGCTGCGCGACTGCACCTGTCCGTTCGCACCGTCGAAGGCCACATTCACAGGGCGATGAAGAAGACTGGTACCACCAGCCGCGAAGAGCTTGCAGCACTGCTGTCTCAGCCGAGGCGCGCCGACGGCGACTAACGCTGCGCTCGGGCCGCGTCGGGGTTGACTACAAAAACCAGCCGGACTCATTCACGGGGAACACGCGTTGAGCCCTTGCGCGAAGAACAATTCAGCGGCGTTAAGCCGGCTGGCCGTAGACCGCGACGACGACACTGCGGTCCAGGCTGTTCACCGACCACACCCCCATCCGCGAGTTTGCGCAGTTCGACATGATCGCCATGTAGTCCGGCCGGTAGTACCACTGGTTCATGATCTCAACGCCACTGATCGCCAGCGCCGGGTTTATCGCGACCGTCTCGGCGACGGTGCCCTTGAAGCCGGCGGCGTTGGCGCGATCTTGCGGCGTCGATCCGTCCGAGCCGATGTCGCCGTCGAGCGCGCGATTGTTCAGCACGTCGTCGGTATGCCACTCGGCTGCCCGCTGCAGCTGCGGGTTGATCTTCACGTCGTTGGTACAGCCGGCCTGGTGCTGGACGGTGTAGACGTTGGCCACGACCCCGTCGTTGAGCCGCTTGTTGTCGGCGTTGGCAGCGGGAATGCCCGCGACCGCCGCGCCGACTACCGCGACAACGGGTAGCGCGCGTATGCCGCGGCGTGCCATATCGCTGACTGTCACGCCAGGGACATTACGCGACCTCGTCGGGGACCGGCTGCTTCGCTGCAAGATTCTCCAATGAAGCCTCGGAAACCAGTTCCGGGGTCGGCACGCGTTCAGTGCGGTCCCACCACACGTCGGGCTGCCGCATCACCCAGCCGTTGAGCGCTTCCAGCTCGGCGGCCAGCGAGATCAGCAGCGGCTCGCTGTTGGCCGGGCCCATCAGCTGAACGCCGATGGGCAGCCCGCCGTAGGTGAACCCGGCAGGCACATTGATCGACGGCCAGCCCAGCAGGTTCCAGGGCCAGGTCACCGGGCACGCGTGGATCATCGCGCGATCGGTCGACAGCCCGCCGCGGTGGTCAAAGTTCTTCACTCTCGGAGGGGGCTGCGCGGTCGTCGGCGCCAGCACGACGTCAACGAGGTTGAAGATCCATCCGATCCGGCGCTGCAATTCCGCTTCGCGAGCGCGGGCCTTGCGCAGTGTGTTCTGCGACAGCAGCCAACCGGTCCGCGCATTGGCCACCGTGCGTTTGTCCAGCGTTACATCCGGGCCGAGGCGATCCACCCAATCGACCAGTCCCGATGTCGACCGGGACAGGAAGTTCCATGACATCCGCAGGTTGTAGTTCGGGTCGGCCGCCACGATGGTGTGCCCGAGCTCCTCGAGCTGGCCCCCGACGGTCTGCATCGCCGCCAGGATCTCGGGGTGCAGCTTGGCCCGGAAGAACGTGTACGGGAACTTCGTCGACATCGCGATCTTCAGCGGGCCTGGCGCTTGTGCGACCGAATCCGACACCCGCACCGGCGGCGGCTGATGCAGGTCGCCGGGGACGTTGCCCGACGCCGCGTCCAGCACCAACGCCGCATCTGTCACCGTGCGCGCGAGCACTCCGTTGACCGTGATGCCGTTGAACGCCTCGGGCAGCGGCCAGGTAGAGATCCGTCCCCGCTGCGGTTTGATGCCGACCAGATGCGTCCACGCCGCGGGAATGCGCACACTGCCGGCACCGTCTGAGCCGATGGCCGCGGCCACCAACCCGGCCGCAACGGCAGCGGCGCTGCCGCCCGACGACCCGCCCGGCGTGTGTTCGCTCGACCAGGGGTTGCGGGTGTGGCCGAACGCCGGGCCGCTGGTAAACGGCCATTGACCCAACTCGCAGGTGTTGGTCTTGCCGACGATGACCGCTCCCGCGGCCCGCAGCCGGCGCACCACCTCGGCGTCCTGCTGGGCCTCGCGGATGTTTCCGTCGGCGCCGAACCGGGTGGGTACACCGGCGACGTCGACGTCGTCTTTGACCGCGATCGGGATGCCCAGCAACGGAAGTTGTTCGCCCGCCGCGCGTTTGCTGTCAGCCTTGGCCGCGGCTGCCACCGCCTGCTCGGTCAACACCACGCGGAACGCGTTGAGCGTCGACTGGCTCGCATTGATGGCATCGAGAGATCGCCGTACCAGTTCGGCGGACGTTACGGTGCCGGCGGCGAGCTGGTAAAGCTGGTTGGTGATCGTGAGAAATCGGGCGGGGTTTCCAGAAGACTTGGCCATCACTTACGAGAATATCGGCGCTGCGCGCCGGTTTCTGTCAGTTTGCGGTGCGAGACTGTAACGATGCGGCTGTACCGGGACCGAGCGGTGGTGCTGCGCCAGCACAAGCTCGGCGAGGCCGACCGGATCGTCACCCTGCTCACCCGTGACCACGGGTTGGTGCGTGCGGTGGCCAAGGGTGTGCGGCGCACCCGGAGCAAGTTCGGGGCGCGGCTGGAGCCGTTCGCGCACATCGACGTTCAGCTGCACCCCGGCCGAAACCTCGACATCGTCACCCAGGTGCAGGCCATCGACGCGTTCGCCACCGACATCGTCAACGACTACGGCCGCTACACCTGCGCGTGCGCCGTGCTGGAAACCGCGGAGCGGCTGGCGGGGGAGGAGCGGGCCCCGGTGCCCGCGTTGCACCGGCTCACCGTGGCCGCGCTGCGGGCGGTGGCCGACGGCGGCAGGCCCCGCGAACTCGTGCTCGACGCTTACTTGTTGCGCGCCATGGGAATCGCGGGCTGGGCGCCGGCGCTGACCGAATGCGCCCGCTGCTCCACGCCGGGTCCGCACCGGGCGTTCCACGTCGCGGCCGGGGGCAGCGTGTGCGTGCACTGCCGCCCGTCCGGGTCGGTGACCCCGCCGCAGGGCGTGCTGGACCTGATGGCCGCGCTCCACGACGGCGACTGGGAGCAGGCGCAGGCGTCGCCGCAGTCGTACCGCAGCCAGGCCAGCGGGCTGGTCGCCGCGCACCTGCAGTGGCATCTGGAACGTCAGCTGCGGACATTGCCGCTGGTCGAACGGGCGTATCGGGTCGATCGCACGGTCGCTGACCAGCGGGTGGCGCTATTCGGGCAGGATGTGCCCCATGGCAATCAGACGGGCGAGCAAGACCCAATACCCCCAATTGCCTCCGGCGCCTGACGACTATCCGACCTTTCCCGACACCTCGACGTGGCCCGTGGTGTTCCCGCAGCTGCCACCGCGCACCAACGGCAGGTTCGCCCGCCCGCCCCAGCACACCTCGAAGGCCGCAGCACCGAACATTCCCGCCGACCAGGTACCAAGTCACGTCGCCGTCGTCATGGACGGAAATGGGCGGTGGGCCACCCAGCGGGGGCTGGACCGCACCGACGGCCACAAGATGGGCGAGGCGGTGCTCATCGACATCACCTGCGGCGCCATCGAAATCGGCGTCCAGCACCTCACGGTCTACGCGTTCTCCACCGAGAACTGGAAGCGCAGCACCGAGGAGGTGCGCTTCCTGATGGGGTTCAACCGGGAGGTGGTCCGCAGGCGGCGCGAGAGCCTCAACGATATGGGCGTACGGATGCGCTGGGTGGGTTCACGGCCACGAATGTGGCGAAGCGTGATCAAGGAGTTCGACATCGCCGAGCAGATGACGGTCGGCAACGACGTCATCACGATCAATTACTGCGTGAACTACGGCGGCCGCACCGAGATCGTCGAGGCCGCACGCGAGCTCGCGGAGGAGGCCGCGGACGGAAAGATCAATCCGGGCCGGATCAGCGAGGCGACGTTCGCCAAGCATCTGCACCGCGCCGACATCCCCGACGTCGATCTGTTCATCCGGACATCGGGGGAGCGGCGGGCGAGTAACTTCCTGCTCTGGCAGGCGGCGTACGCCGAGTACGTCTTCCAGGACAAGCTGTGGCCGGACTACGACCGCCGCGACCTGTGGGAGGCGTGCGAGGAGTACGTGAACCGCAACCGTCGCTTCGGCAGGGCCTGATGACGTCCGGCGGGCAGGGGGACGACCCGGGGATGTCATTGCAGGAGCAGCTGGCCGCTGTCCTCGACGACATCCTGCCGATCCAGCGGGAGGACGACGGCGCGGTCACCGTGCACCACGACGAGACGTTCGCCTCGCTGCGGGTGGTGACCATCGCCGAAGGCCTCGACATGGTGTCGCTCACCCAGATCCTGGCGTGGGATCTGCCGCTGGACAGCAAGACTCGTGCGAAGGTCGCCAAGCACGCGCATGACACGCTGCTGGGCACGGTGTCGCTGGTGGAAAAGAGCGCGGCGGCCAAACGCAACTCCAAGAAGACCGCGGATGTGCTGCTGCGCTACAACTTTCCCGCCGCCGGTCTCACCGACGATGCACTGCGCACGCTGATCCTCATGGTGCTGGCCACCGGCGCCGACATTCGTCGCGACCTCATCGCGGTTCCAGGCGCTTAGCTCCCGGCCGGACCGCGCCGCGAACGCCACCTGCTATGACGACTTGTCCGCGCAGTCGCCGCAGATGCCGAAGATCTCGATGGTGTGGCTGACGTCGGAGAAGCCGTGCTCGCGGGCCACCTCGGCGGCCCACGCCTCAACGTGACCGCCCTGGATCTCGACAGTCGAGCCGCAGGCACGGCAGACCAGATGGTGATGGTGGTGTTCGGAGCAGCGCCGGTACACCGACTCGCCGGTATCGGTGCGCAGTGTGTCGACGAGCCCGTTGGAGGCCATCGACTGCAGTGTGCGATACACCGTGGTCAGACCGATGCCCTCGCCACGGCGGCGCAGTTCGTCGTGCAACTCCTGGGCGGACCGGAACTCGTCGAGGTTCTCCAGCAGCGCCGAGATCGCGGCACGCTGCCGGGTGGCCCGCACCCCGGAGCCGCCCGGCCGGTGACCTTCCACCCCGGAGCCGCCCGGCCGGCGACCTTCCACCCCGGAGCCGCCCGGCCGGCGACCTTCCACGCCGGTAGTGCTCACTCGCCGCCCTCGCCCGCGTGGGTGATCGCGGCGACGACGATGTCGGTGAGGTGATGGTCGACCAGCTGGTACATCACTTCCCGCCCCGACCGTTCGCCTGCGACAACGCCGGCAGCCTTGAGGATCCGTAGATGCTGGCTGACCAGCGGCTGAGGCACTGCCAGGGCGTCGACGAGCTCGTGCACACAGCGCGCCGACTCACGGAGTTGCAGCACGATCGCGATCCGCACCGGTGCGGCCAGTGCCCGCAGCAGGTCCCCCGCGGTGTCGAGGACGTCGCGCGACGGCAGGTCGGGTAGCGGCGCCCCGCCGTGGTCGTGCACGCCTTCCGCGGTAGCCATAGTGGAAACGGTTTTCATTATGCGGCCCACATTACATGCATGATCGCGCATGTCAACGCGTTCAGCGCATTCGCGGCCGGCCGCCTGCGCACGACGCCCCGTCTCTCGTGAAACCCGTTGAGCACAGCGGGGTTTCGCGCTTGTCGCAGACCGGCGCTGAAGGTTTGCTGAAGATGTTCTCGAGGCCGCGGATCATTGCGTTTCGCGTTGCTACGGTTCTCCACGCCCCTTCTTCGTTCTCGGAAGTCCCTTCTTCGTTCTTGAAAGGACCGCGTGATGCAGATTTCCAAGCCGCAGCTTGCCGTTGCCGCAGTTCTTACGGCCGTTAGCTTCAGCTTTCTTGGCGCCGGCACCGCGTATGCGGTCCAAACGCACATGTTCAATGCCAGGGACGACCTCAACAACGCGCTCAACGAGTTGCAGCTGGCCATTCCTGACAAGGGTGGCCACCGGGTGACCGCGATCGATCTGGTCAACCAGGCGATCGACCAGGTCAATCAGGGCATCCAGTTCGGCGCGCAGTAGCCGGACGCAGATAGGACCGGCCGCAGGAGCCGGTGTTTTCAGGTTTCGTGAATCGCGTCGTTACGCTGTTCACCCGTGGCGTCCATCATCGACACCGTCGCTAACCTGGCCAAGCGGCGTGGATTCGTGTTCCAGGCCGGCGAGATCTATGGCGGCACGAAGTCGGCGTGGGATTACGGACCACTCGGTGTGGAACTCAAGGAGAACATCAAGCGGCAGTGGTGGCGCGCCGTGGTCACGAGTCGCGACGACGTCGTCGGCATCGACAGCTCGATCATCCTGCCGCGCGAAGTGTGGGTCGCGTCGGGGCACGTCGAGGTGTTCCACGATCCGCTGGTCGAGTCGCTGATCACGCACAAGCGTTACCGCGCAGACCATCTCATCGAGGCCTATGAAGCCAAGCACGGCCATCCGCCACCGAACGGGCTGGCCGACATCCGCGACCCCGACACCGGCGAGCCCGGCCAGTGGACCGAGCCGCGCGAATTCAACATGATGCTCAAAACTCACCTCGGGCCGATCGAAACCGAGGAGGGCCTGCACTATCTGCGGCCCGAGACCGCGCAGGGCATCTTCGTGAACTTCGCCAACGTGGTCACTACGGCGCGCCGCAAGCCGCCATTCGGGATCGGTCAGATCGGCAAGAGTTTCCGCAACGAGATCACCCCGGGCAACTTCATTTTCCGCACACGCGAGTTCGAGCAGATGGAGATGGAGTTCTTCGTCGAGCCGGCGAGCGCCCCACAGTGGCACCAGTATTGGATCGACGCCCGGCTGCAGTGGTATGTCGACCTCGGCATCGATGCCGACAACCTGCGGCTGTTCGAGCATCCCAAGGACAAGCTGTCGCACTACTCCGACCGCACGGTCGACATCGAGTACAAATTCGGGTTCCAGGGCAATCCGTGGGGCGAACTCGAAGGCGTCGCCAACCGCACCGATTTCGACTTGTCAACGCATTCAAAGCATTCCGGCGTCGACCTGTCGTTCTACGACCAGGCCAGCGACACTCGCTATGTCCCCTACGTGATCGAGCCGGCGGCCGGGCTGACCCGATCCTTCATGGCGTACTTGATCGACGCGTACGCGGAGGACGAGGCGCCCAACGCCAAGGGCGGGGTGGACAAGCGCACGGTGTTGCGACTGGATCCGCGGTTGGCGCCGGTCAAGGCGGCCGTGTTGCCGCTGTCCCGGCACGCCGACCTGTCGCCGAAGGCGCGCGACCTGGCCGCCGAACTGCGCACGTGCTGGAACATCGAATTCGACGACGCGGGTGCCATCGGCAGGCGCTACCGCCGCCAGGACGAGATCGGCACACCGTTCTGTGTGACGGTCGACTTCGACACGCTCGAGGACCAGGCGGTGACCATCCGTGAGCGCGACGAGATGACACAGCAGCGCGTCGCGATCGACGCCGTGAGCGACTATCTGGCGGCGCGGCTGAAGGGCTGTTAAGCCTCTGTGCTCGCGGGAAAGGGTGAGGGGGCTAGAAGCGGCCGCCGCCGCCACCGCCCCAACCGCCTGAGGATCCCGAGCCGCCGAAAGAGGTCGAACTCCACCCGCCGCCGACGCCGCCGCCCAGCCCACCGCGCAGCGCTCCGGACAGGATGTTGCCGATGACGATGCCGCCGATGACGGCACCCATGTTGGANCCGCNGGTGCTGCCGTACCGCCCGGNGTAGGNGCGTTGCGNNGCCACGAACGTCNGCGTTGGCCATCTCCTGCGCCTGNGCCGCCANCATGGAGGCACCGTTGGCGTGNGCNANGGCCTCATTCAGNTTGNCNGACNTGGTGTCCTNNGCGGCCTGAAGTTGGCGCACCGCCTCNGCGAGCCGGGTGCGAGCCTCCGGNCCGATNNTGCCGCGNCGCGTGTCGATGTAGTCNGANACNCCNCGNACCCGTGATTGCGCGGTGAACAGGGCNTGGTCGNATGNGCGGCTGAGCCGNTCGGTGGCCTCGNGTTCCTCGGCGATGCTGGCCAGCAGCCGGTCCAACTCCGCGTCGGCCTTGGTCAGCTTGGTGAAGGCGCCCAAAGGATCTGTGGTGCCGGTGCTTTGAGCGTCGGCCACCGCCTTGACAGCGGCATCGCGGGCCGCGCCGAGCTCGGCGGCGTGCGGTGTATTGCCCTGTGCCACCAGCGTTCCCGCCTGGTTGATGCCATTCTGGATGTCGGCGATCGCCGCGGGAAGGGTGGCGACCGCGCGGTTGATGTCGGTGCCGGCACTGTCGATGGCGTCCAACAGCATTCGGGCCTGCCCGAGCGCGGATTCCGCCGCGCGGATCGAGTCGACAAGACCGGCCTGGCGTCCGGCAGGCCGAGACACCAGAGCGCGGCCGTTGGTGATGTTCTGGTCGGCGAACGTCAAGCGCTGCTTGGCCGTTTCGATATTGCCCGCGACCGACGCCAGCGCGGAGTCGGAGAACTGCTTATGCAAAGCCGCGAGCGCCTGCTCCGACGGTGTCATCCGCGCGGTCACATCGACCATCTGCTGGGTCAGCGCGTCCAGCCGGGTTGGGGCGTTGATCACCAGATCGCGCAATTGTTCAAATGCTTCGCGTTGGGCGTCGAGCTCACGGTCGGCCTTGGCCGCGGCAACGACAACGCGGGTGAGTAGGTCGCGCCGCTGCTGTGGTGTCTCCGGAACGGCGTCGTCGAGTATCTGCCGCACGTTGAACGCCTGCGCCAGTGTGGTCTTGGCATTGGCGACCGCCCGGTTGAACGGGTCGGTCTGTTCAGCGCCGAATTCCTCGACCGCCAAACCCAATTCGTTATCGCTGGTGCGGACGGCGTTGTCGACGTCGACGACGATCGTCTTGGACAGCTGGTCGAGGGCATCGATTGGTACGGAGGCCAACGCATTCGGGTCGGCGGGATCCACTCGGCGCGCTGCCGCGAACTCCGCGTCGCGCC
>JGI12053J15887_10000149_pt1 | contig 23991 bp, 22 predicted proteins | sample MedBloCAOM1_O3_FD_15887 | JGI IMG/M metagenome (IMG submission 15887)
GCCGTGCCAGTAACCGCCGAGAGTCCGATCCAGCTTCGCTGCATCGGACTGGCGCGCTTATCTTTTGTTTGGGCATGATCTCCGGGCAAACGCTTCGCGTTTTTCCCGGGCGAAAACCGGTTTCCACCCGTCGGGTCGTGGCCCGAGGGCCATGCTCTTCGGGATCATGCCCTGGGTGAATCCTGGACGAGAAACAATTCCGCGGTGAGAGCGATGAAGGGGACTCGAACTACGGGTCCCCCCTCATTGGAAATCTGATATTTGCAGCGCTGTCGATCGGTCTCCGTCGAATGAGCCAGCCGCTACTCCGGGATGGCTTCGCCGGAGCCGCCAAATTCGGCCGGGAAGTCTTTCAGCTTTGGCAGGCCGTCCCGCATGGGTAGCACGGTCTCGGCATAGTTGACGTGAACACCGGGAGCAAAGGCAAGAGTTGGGAGCGTGGCGGCGAATACGTCGACGAGGCCCAGCGGTGGATGATTGGACATCAGGTGCCCGCCGCACTTCGCGCAATACTGACGCTGGGTGAGCGCGGTCTTCTGGAACGTGGCTAGATGTTCCGCCCCCGATGTGACGCGCACAGAATCCGGCTTCCAGAGACTGAACGCGTTGACAGGCCCACCGGACCATGAGCGACAAGAACTGCAGTGACAATAACCCATGGCCTCCGGTGAACCGGCGACCTCCAGTTTGACTGCGCCGCAAAAGCAACTTCCAACATGAGCCATGACTGCCCCTTTCGAGTTCATTTGTTACCGGTCCGCAAGCCACCGCAGAGGGCCAAGCAGCCTCTCGTTAGCAAACCGATCGGTGTTCCGCGTCCATCGATCGGGGGACAGGGCGCGTCAACTCCAATCCCTCAAGAATATCAGGGCGCGGTCCGACAGGCTACATCGGTGTCCGAGCCAGCACGCATCTCGGAGGTCGGGACGTCGGTTGCCGCTGGAATGCCCGAGAGAATTTTGTGGGCATCGAGTGACAGATTGAACTTGTTTCCGATATCGCGACACACATCCTCCGACCGCAGGATGCGGCGCGTTTCGTCTAAGGTTACGGTCCTGACGATTCCCGCTGCAAGCGGGGTTATCAGTTCGGTATCTTGGACGTTCACCCGTCCGCGTCATCGTATTCGGAAAAATATCTAGGAGCTCTCGGTGAGTAGTGTGGCGGCCATTTCGTCTCGTAAGCTGGCTCTGGCATGCGCGGACTTTTTGTGGGCACAAGATGCCACGCTCCAAAGCCTTGGCCTTGAGCGGTTATCGGTCCAGGTTGGGCAAGCCACGGTCGCGATGACCGTGCTGCCTGCTATGGTCAATGGCCTCGGCGTCACGGATGGAGGCGCGATTTTCACGTTGGCCGATACGACATTTTCGCTTGCCTCCAATACCTACAATGAACGGACTGTAGCTGCGCATTGCTGCATTTCGTTTTTGCGACCGACCAAGCTCGGCGACCGCCTGATTGCGACGGCGATAGAGGTTGGACGTTCCGCACGATCCGGCATCTACGATGTCAGTGTGACTTTGGAAAATACCGTCGTCGCGGAGTTCCGCGCACATTCGCGCGTCATTGGCGGCGCCCTGCTACCCGCTACGACGGCCTGGCAAAATCGGACGGTCGCCGAATCCGCAAATCAATAAGCCTTTCAGCATTTCCGACGGACCTCCAAGTCGGAATATTGGGCGCTTCGCGTTTCTCCCCGAAGTGTCTTTAACTTGGGCCCAGCGCATCAGCGCTGGGCTCCTTTTTTTGGCTCAAAAGCTACGTCTGCAGCGTGAAGCTATCGGCCACGATGCAACCCAACCCAGAATCAAAAAAACAGCAGCGCGGCGATTACCTCGTCGCGCTGCTGTCTTGACCTTCTTACAAGGGCAAGTTTCGGCGCCGGCTTATGCCGAACGGAGTCGAAGCCTGGAGCATGATCCGGAAAAGCATGCCCTCGGGCCACGACCCGACGGGTGGAAACCGGTTTTCCCTCGCGACCAACGCGAGCGTTGCCCGGAGATCATGCTCAAACAAAAAGATACAGCCGGAGTTTGATTCAGACTTTAGCTGTAGATCTCAAACAAGCCGGCGCCGCCCTGGCCACCGCCGATGCACATTGTCACGACGCCCCACTTTGCCTTGCGCCGACGGCCCTCTTGCAGGATGTGGCCCGTAAGCCGCGCGCCGGTCATCCCAAAGGGGTGGCCGATAGCGATCGAGCCGCCGTTGACATTGTACTTGTCAGGATCGATGCCAAGCTGGTCACGGGAATAGAGGCACTGACTGGCAAAAGCCTCGTTGAGCTCCCAAATATCAATATCGTCGACTTTCAGACCATGGCGCTTCAACAGCTTGGGCACAGCGAAGACTGGACCGATGCCCATCTCGTCCGGCTCGCAGCCCGCCACCGCCCAGGCGACAAAGCGGCCGAGAGGTTCAAGGCCACGTTTTTCTGCGTCTTTGGCTTCCATTAAGACGACGGCCGCGGCGCCATCCGACAATTGGCTGGCGTTGCCGGCAGTGACGTATTTGCCGGGACCCTTCACCGGCTCGAGCCTGGCGAGGCCTTCCAGCGTGGTCTCCGGCCGGTTGCACTCGTCGCGGTCGACGACATAGTCGACGATGCTCTCGGCCTTCGTCGCCTTGTCGACCACTTTCATTTGGGTCTTCATCGGGACGATTTCATCCTTGAACTTGTTGGCTTGCTGCGCGGAGGCCATGCGGCGCTGTGATTCCAGCGAATACTCATCCTGGTATTCGCGGCTGAGCTTGTATCGCTCTGCGACGATATCAGCGGTGTCGATCATGGCCATGAAGATGTCAGGCGCGGCTTTAAGCAGGGCTGGATCGACGGCCTCCTTCGGTACGCCGCCGCCGGCGACCGAGATGCTTTCTACGCCGCCAGCAACGATACAATCGGCACCATCCGAGCGGATGCTGTTTGCCGCCATCGCGATGGTCTGCAGTCCCGATGAGCAGAACCGGTTCACCGACACGCCGGCCGTCGACTTCGGCATGCCAGCGAGCAGCGCGGCCTGGCGGCCGATATTGGACGCGCCATGCGCACAGTTCCCAAGATAGCAATCTTCGACGTAATCCTTCTCAACGCCGGCGCGCTCCACGGCGTGCTTGATGGCGTGGGCCGCCATAGACATAGGCGGGGTGATATTGAACCCGCCGCGACCGGATTTTGCCAGCCCGGTACGGGCATAAGAAACAATAACGGCTTCACGCATTTTTTTATCTCCCTTTGAGGTGGCCGATTATGGCTCGTAAAAAATCACAATCGTACATAATTTACGCTGGAGGCAACNAAATACCGTTGGTTTTGTGGTTTTTGGGCCNCCGGCTGCGAACACNGGACTCGGGCGCGGTGGCACGTTCTGAGATCGGGACGCGTCGCAGCCGTCAACCGATTGTGCAATCAGAACTGGCCCGCGAGAATGGCTATCGCNCTCGCCATATTCGGCGGAGCACGATCAACTATATTCCTGAACGATCGATATCGGCGAAGCCCGATATGTCTAATCGAGATCAATCGCGCCCGGCAAAGTATTCCGAACCGCTTGGGCGCGGCGCGGGCTCGAGATCGACGCCGGAGCCCGACACATTCAACGGTCGAGCATTCACGTCTACCTTGCTAGTTCCGATACGACGTATCGAGGCGGTCAAGCTTTCGCAGCAGGGCCGGCCACGCCAGTTCACCGTTCCGATTGGGTTGATCGGCTCGCGGCTTCACCTTGTCGAAGGTCTTTTCCAGAACGTCCTGGGGTGGATAGACCAGCTTGGTATTGCAGGATAGCGCCATGACCTGCACTTCGCAGGCCCGCTCCATGCGATACAGCAGGTTGAATGTCGCAGGGATGGTTCGCCCAACGACGAGCAGTCCATGGTTGCGCAAAATCATGGCTTCGTGATTGCCGAGATCCGCAACCAGCCGCTCACGCTCCCCGACATCGTCGGCGATGCCTTCAAAGTCATGATAGGCGATGTGAAGAAACCGCATCGATGTTTGCGCCAGCGGAAGCAGCCCGCATTCCATTGCCGACACCGCCATCCCGGCCGGAGTGTGGGTATGCGCTACGCAGTCGACATCGTGCCGTGCCATGTGAATGGCACTGTGAATGACAAAGCCGGCGGCGTTGACGCCATAATCCGAGGCGTTGAAGATCGTGTTGCCCTCGAGGTCGACCTTGATCAGGCACGATGCGTCGATTTCTTCGTAGAGCATCCCGTAAGGGTTGATCAGGAAATGGTCGTGCGATCCAGGAACGCGGCACGAGATGTGGTTGGCGATCATCTCGGTCATGCCGTACATCGCGGTGAGGCGGTAGCAGGCCGCGAGATCGACGCGGGTTTGCCATTCCTCGGGGCTCACCTGCTCGCGGACCGATTTGACGACTTTAATCGCGGGAGAGTTCATCGGAGGGGTCATACCGCTTCTCCATTGGGACGGGACATTTCTTAAAGGCCTCAGGATCGACCCACAGGATACTTGCAACGCCAGTTGCGCCGCAAGCCAGCTGTCGCAGCTATCGTTGCAACCCAGCCATCGCCAATGCGCTGCGGCATGACGCGTTGACACGCTCCTTGCCGCGTCCAGCCTCGGCGCCTGCCACCCTGCGCTATCGGGCGCCGGTTGCGGGCTAGGCTTTGCGGCCATAATTCAGCAGCCCGCCAGTCCCCTTCGGCGGATGAGCACGAAGTGCCTCTTCGTTGGGCTCGGTGCCCCAGCCGGGGCGGTCTGGAATGACGAGATGGCCGTCTACAATGTCGGGCAGGTGGGTGAAAAGCTCATGATCCCATGCCAGCCGGTCGATATCGATCTCCATGATCCGCAAATTAGGTACCGCCGCGCTGAAGTGGGCGTTCATCAGGGTGCAAAGGTGGCCGTAAAAATTATGCGGCGCGACATTGACCTCGTGCGCCTCGGCGCTTGCTGCGATCTTCATCGACTGCCACACACCGTTCCACGGCGTGTCGATGATCGCGACATCCATTGCCTGTTCGCGGAAGTAGGGCAGAAATTCGCGCAGACCCAGCAGCGTCTCGCATGACGAGATCGGGTGCGGGCTTTGACGCCTGATATAGCCAAGTGCTTCGGGATTAAAGCTGTCGATCTCGATCCAGAACATGTCGAGGCCGGCAATTTCGCGCAGGATCTTGAGATACCCTTCGGTCTTCGCGTTGAAATTGAGATCGAGCAGGATGTCGACGTCCGGGCCGGCGCCATCGCGGATTGCGTCGAGATGCATGCGCAGATCGCGCAATACCTTGCGATCGACATTGATCTCGGGTTCGAACGGCGCGCCGAACCCCGGTCGCCAGCCCTGCGGCTTGCCGGCGTCGTAGGTGAAGATGTTGGTCTTCAGCGCGGTAAGTTTCTGCTCGCGGACTTCGCGTCCGATCGCCTTGACGCCATCGAGATCATTGATCGGCGGCTTATACCAGGTGGGATGATTGATGCGCCAGGTGGCGCAATGCGACCAGTAGACCCGGATGCGATCGCGAATTTTGCCGCCGAGCAGTTCGTAGCAGGGCACATCGAGCAGCTTGGCCTTTGCGTCAAGCAGCGCATTTTCGATCGCGCCCAGCGCCTGCGCCACGACGCCACCGGCTCCCGGGCGGGTCGCCGCAAAAAGCTCGGCAAAGATTCGTTCGTGCTGAAATGCACTTTGTCCGACCACTCTTGCCGAAAGCCGCTGGATCGCCGCTCCGACGCCAGGAGAACCAAAACCTTCGTCAAATTCGCTCCAGCCGACGATGCCGTCTTCAGTGGTGATCTTGACGAAATGGTAATTTCTCCAGCCGGCATCGCAGCTGAGGAGTTCGATGCTTCGTACCTTCGAGGCCTTCGTCATCACGCTTCCTCATGTTTTTTTTGTAGTAGCCAGATTGTCTTGGCATACCCTGATCTTGCGCAGTCAATTGTCCATAGAGGACGGCAATGGCTCTGTCGAGCCAGTGCGCTCAGGGCCGGACCGCCGGCGTCTCCATCGGCATTTCTCGCGCGCGCGACATCAGATAGAGCTCGAGCTCGACCAGTTCAGGCGCGCCGTAGTCGTAAGTCTGGGCGCGTATGCCGCTGATGCAACTGCGCAGGCGCCGCTGCAGCGAGCCGAGCGATTGCCATTCGAGCCGGTAAAGCGGATAGCCGGTCGGGTGGCCTTGCGTGATCGCAGAACCGGCAAGGCGCTTGTCCCAGTTGTCGTCATGGCAATTCGCGCAGGCAAGATTGAGCTGGCCCTGCCGTTGCATGAACAGGTCGCGGCCCCTGGCGACGAATGGTTCGAGCTGCGGGTCGATGCCCGCTTCGATCGCCATGCCGCGCGACTGCTGCGCGACGAAGGCGGTGAGCGCGAGCAGCTCGCGGCTTTCGTAAGGCAGCGCTGTGGCCTGTTGATGCCTCACGCGGCATAGGTTGACGCGCTGCTCAAGATTGACCGGACGCCCAAGCGTTGTGTCGAAGGTCGGATAGCGGGCCGCGACACCGTTCATGCTGGCGCGCGCGTCGCTATGGCAATCGGCGCAGGCCTTGCCGGTTGCGCCGGCCTTGCTCTTCCACAACGCTTCGCCCTCGAGCACCCACAGCATGCCGGGATTGGCGGTATCGTCGTCCTGTATGGCCTGGGTGTCCGGCGTCATGAAGCTGTAGCCGGATCGGCGCTGATCCTCCGGGATCTCGGTGGCGAACAGGTGCGAGGCGGCGATTTCAGCTGCGATCAGCAGCGCCGCAATGGCTATCGCAAGCGCGGATCTCATTCGACCGAAATGGAGGCCGAAGCGGTCTCGCTAAAACCTTTGTCGCCGACCCAGTCGAAGTCGAATTTGCCGCTCTCGGTCGCGACCGTGAAGAAGCTGATGAACGGATTCGCCGCGATGGCCGGGAACAGATCGGCGCGGAAAATCTCGACGCCGTTGTAGCGGCAGACAAAGCTGGTGATGATGTCGCGCGGAACGATCTCGCCGGCGGCGGTGTGGCGGTAGCCGGTCTCCATGATATGCGACATCAGCGCCTTGATCTCGATGATCTCACCGCGTTTTGCCCTTTTCGGAACGTTGATCAGCGCTGATGCCATCAGATCACCTCCTCGGTGCAGGCAGCTAACGTCACCACGACGTCGACACTTGTTGACCAGAACGAGTCGTCTGATAGCCGCGCAATGGCGACGATCTTCTGACTGTCGGCAAGGCGAATGCGGGTCGAGATCTGGGCGCGGCCGGCGTGTGGGCCGAGATAGAAATTGCCGACATTCGGCTGCGGGTTCTTCTCGTTGAATACGTGGATGCTCTTGACGTAATCATCAGGCGTCATCGGGTTGGAGACGCTAACGGTCATCGGCACCGTGTTGCCGTTTTCGACCAGCGGCGGCACATCGAGCTTGACCTTGCCGATCCGGACCGCGGCCTCGCCGACAACGTTGCGAATAGCGGTGGCAAGCATCGCGGGCGTCGCTTCGACGGGCCGCACCGTTACGACGGGAACCGCGCCAAGCACGGCCGCGCCGCGGACAAGGCCGAGGAACTGGCGGCGTGAAGTTTGTTCCAGCTTCCGCATTTTCGTCATACCTTCCTATTCGCGCAGCGTCGCTAGATACGCCACGATATCCTCGATCTGCTCGGCCGACAGGATCGGCTTGTCGCGCCATGCCGGGCCGACGCGATCCAGTCCGTCCACGCGATAGTAGGACGGCATGATGGATGCGGGATTGAGCCGGGACGCGTCGACCAGCCGAAGCCGAAGCTGGCCTTCGGACCAGCGGCTGCCGGCGCCGCCGAGGCTGGGCGCGAGATCGCCCTGAAATTTCTGTTCCGGGAACGGTCCGTTATGACAGAGGATGCAGGTGCTGCTGCGATCGACGATGAGTGCGCGCCCTCGCGTTACGTCACCTGACATGCCGGTCAGCGATTGGGGAATGGCATCTGCGACGACGGCATATGTCCGCAACGCGGGCTCGCTCGCCGCACAGGGCAGGGCGAACGCCTCCACTGCGAGGCATGCGCCGGCAATATATATTGCCGACTTAGCCAAAGGCATCCGCCGTGATCGTCTTGAACCAGGACCGCGCACTTTCAGCCTCGCGCATGCGAACCTCGCGCGGCGCGTCGAGGGGGCTGGTGCTGACCTCGACCTCCGCGAATTGCCCCTCCTTCGGTTGATAGATGCCCGTCAGCGAAAACGCGTAGCCTGGCGCAACCGTATTGTAGCAGGCACCATTCAGCCGCGGTACNTCCGGCGATTTGTCGGAAATCATGTTTACGATCGCCGCGGCGCACGCCTTGGCTTGCGCATTTGCGGCAGACGCGGATTTCGGGATGCCGCCGGNGATGCAGGCATCGCCGATGACGTGAATATTGGGCACCAGGCTTGAGGCAAAGGTGGCGGGATCAATTGGGCACCAGCCGGTCTTATCGGCCGCGCCAGCGATTTCGGCGATGTGGCCGGCCTTGTGCGGCGGGATCACGTTGGCGACCTCTGCAGTATAATTGCCGAAATCGGTGACGATGGTGCCGGTCGCAGGCTCGACCGAGGTGACCCTGCCGCCTTGTGACAATGCGATCCGCTCGATCATCCCAGGATAGAGTTCGTTCCAGGCGCTCTCGAACAGCCGTTGTTGCGAAAAGCCGTCCTTGGAGTCGAGGATGAGGATTTTCGAGCGCGGCTTTTTGGCCTTCAGATAATGCGCAATCAGGCAGGCGCGCTCATAGGGTGCGGGCGGGCATCGCAGCGGTGCGGCAGGCACCGCAAGCACGACAACGCCGCCGTCCTCCATGGCCTCGATTTGCTTGCGCAACAGCGTGGTCTGCTCGCCGGCCTTCCACGCATGCGGCATCTTGGCTGATGCCGCTTCATCATAGCCGGGCAGCGCGTCGAAGCGCATGTCGATGCCGGGCGCGAGCACCAGACGGTCGTAGCCGAGCGAATTTCCGTCAGCGAGACCGATGGTGCGTGCTTGCGGATCGACGCTTACTGCCGCCTGTGCGATCACTGTGACGCCGCCGGCGGCGATCTTGTCATAAGTGAATTGCTGTCGCTCCAGCCCCCGCAGGCCGCCAATGACCTCGTTGCTGAACGGACAGGCCGTAAAGGTCCGGTTCGGTTCGATCAGCGTCACCTGCTGTTTTGGATCAATCCGCTTCAGCGCTCGCGCGCAACTTGCGCCGCCAAAACCGCCGCCGATCACGATGATGCGCGCGACAGATTGTGCGAGCAAAGGACAGGGGAAGATCAATGACGCCGTGGTGGCCGCGATGCCACGAACGACGTTTCTCCGCGTCATCAGGCGCAGCGCGTCCATGAGCACTATCCGAAAGTTGAGCGGCGGCTTTCGAGGCCGCCGCTTCAAGCGTCAGGCGAAGCTGATGTTCTGGTCCCGCAGCGGCACCGAACGAATTCGTTTGCCGGTTGCAGCGAAATACGCATTCAGGACGGCGGGTGCCGCTACGCAGATCGTCGGCTCGCCGACGCCGCCCCAGAAGCCGCCGCTCGGCATGATGATGGACTCCACCTTGGGCATCTCGGAGATCCGCATCGAATTGTAGGTGTCGAAGTTGGCCTGTTCGATGCGACCGTCCTTCACCGTACATCCGCCATAGAACAATCCCGACAGCCCATAGACGAAAGAGCCTGCGATCTGCCGTTCGATCTGCGCCGGATTGACGGCATAGCCGGGGTCGGTGGCGGCGACGATGCGATGCACCTTGATCTTGTTGCCATCGGTGACCGAGATTTCAGCCGCACCTGCGACGTAACTGGCATAGCCCATGTGCTGCGCGATGCCGCGAAAGACGCCTTGCGGTGCCGGTTTGTCCCAGCCGATCTTCTCGGCGACGGCATTGAGGACGGCGAGGTGCTTCGGATGCCTGGTCATCAGCTTACGCCGGAACTCGACCGGATCCTGGCCGACCGAGTGCGCCAGCTCGTCCATGAAACATTCGAGATAGATCGCGTTGTGATTGATATTCACGCCGCGCCAGAAACCCGGCGGGACGTGGGGATTACGCATCGCATGCTGGATCAGAAGGTTGGGAATCGAATATCCAATCGCGGCGTCGCCGGTCGCACTGAGGCCCTGGAATGCGGCCGGATCCATGCCGTTGACCAATGCCTCGGGGCGCAGGCTGAACTGGATCGACTGTCCCGACAGCCGCATCTGCAATGCGGTCAAATTGTTGTCGGCATCGAAGGCGCCGGTCAATTTGCACTGCGTGATCGGGTGATATTTGCCGTGCTGCATGTCTTCTTCGCGCGACCACAACAGTTTGATCGGAGTGCCCGGCATTTGCTTGGCGATAGCGACCGCCTGCCGGACATAATCGGTCTGGCCGCGGCGGCCGAAGCCGCCGCCGACCATTTGCTTGTGGACGTCGCATTTGTCGGCCGGCAGACCGGACGTTTCCAGCGTTGCGGCGAAAGCGGCTTCGCCGTTTTGCGTTCCGCACCAGACCTCGCATTTATCCGCGGTATAGAGCGCGGTGGCGTTCATCGGCTCCAGCGTGGCGTGGTTCTGATAGGGATAGTTGTAGACCGCCTCGACCTTCTTGACGGCGCCCGCGAGCGCGGCTTTCGCATCGCCGTTCTGATTGCCGATGAAAGCCGGTTGGGTATCGTCGAGACCTTCCTCAAGCCATTTCGCGATCGACGCGCTTGAGACTTTGGCGTTGTCGCCTTCGTCCCAAACGATCGGCAAGGCATCGAGCGCGGTCTTGGCGTGCCACCAGGTGTCGGCAACGACGGCGACAGCACTATCGTTGACCCTCACCACCTTCTTGACGCCCTTCATGCCCACGACTTTGGTTTCGTCGAAGCTCTTCAACTTGCCGCCGAATACCGGGCAATCCTTGATCGCGGCATTGAGCATGCCGGGCAGCTTGACGTCGATGCCGTAGGTCATCTTGCCGGTGACCTTGTCGGGGGTATCGAGCCGCTGGATCGCCTTGCCCGCGATCTTCCAGTCCTTCGGATCCTTCAACTTGACGTCGGTTGGCGGTTCAAGCTTGGCAGCGACCTCAACCACCTTGCCGTAGGTCGTTGTGCGGCCCGACGGCGTGTGTGTGATGACACTGTTGGCGGCGGTGCATTCGGTAACCGGGACCTTCCATTCGTTCGCGGCGGCCTGAATCAGCATCATGCGTGCGGTCGCGCCACCCTTGCGCACATATTCCTGCGAGGTTCGGATGCCGCGGCTGCCACCGGTCGAAAAATCGCCCCATGCGCGCTTGCGGGCTACGCTTTGGCCGGGCGTCGGATATTCGGTGGTGACCTTCGACCAGTCGCATTCCAGCTCTTCGGCGACGAGCTGGGCGAGGCCGGTGAGCGTGCCTTGTCCCATTTCCGAACGCGCGATGCGAATAACAACCGTGTCGTCGGGCCGGATCACCACCCAGGCGTTGACCTCGGGCGAGCCGTCGGCGGCGCGCACCACCGTGGGGCCGAAGGGAATATCGAGGCCGAGCGCGAGGCCGGTGCCGACAGCGGCGGTGCCGATGACGAAGACGCGGCGATTGAGCGTAGGCATATGGTTCATGGCTGCCTCCTCTACGCGCTGGCGGCGGCGTGAATAGCTTCGCGCGCCTGCTGGAAGGTGCCGCAACGGCAAATATTGGTGATTGCTTCGTCGATATCCGCGTCGGTCGGTTGTGGCTTCTCCTTGAGCAGCGCCGCCACCGCCATGATCATTCCGCTCTGGCAATAGCCGCATTGCGGAACGTCGTTGGCGATCCAGGCCTGCTGCACCTTGTGCAGTGCGCCATCCGCCGCCAGTCCCTCGATGGTGGTGATCTGCTTGCCAGCGGCTTCACTGACCACCACACTGCAGGACCGCATCGCGACGCCGTCGATATGGACGGTGCAGGCGCCGCATTGTGCGATGCCGCAACCATATTTGGTGCCGGTCAGCCCGGCGTTTTCCCGGATCGCCCATAACAGCGGCGTATCCGGCTCGACGTCCACGTCGAAAGCTTTGCCATTGATTGTAAGGTTTGCCATCGTTGGTCCCCCTTGATGGTCTTGAACCCCGCCCGTGAAGGAATGTTGGACCGGACGTTGGAATCGTTCAAATCAAGATTTTGCGTTTGCAGAGAAGGGAATAATTGCCTTGCTCCGGCGTTACCGCCGACGCGCGACTTTCTGCTACCTTTTCGTCCTTGGCGCGATCACCTAGGCTCCGGATGCAATGCGGCCATGACAATAATGAATAGAGCTGGGTCGCCGGGGAGGGGAAGACGCTTTGATCGGACAGGCGGGCCGGCGCACCGAGGTTAAGCGCAGCGGCGGGGAGGGTATGCGTCGGCGCGTATGGGCTGGCTTGTGGGTTGCGCTGTTGCTGGCGATCCTGAGCTTTCTGGTCATCTATCCGCTCCTCACGCTGCTGCTGGGCGCTCTGACCGACACCAACCCGGTGGTCGACGGCTTTAGCCTGAGCCACCTCTCGATCGCCAACTTCCTGGCCGTTCTGGTCAATCCGAACGTCGCCGAGGCGCTGTTCAATACGCTGATCGCCTGCGGCGGCGGAACCTTGATCGCAGTTGTGATCGGGCTGGCGTTTTCCTGGATCGTCGTGCGCACCAACACACCCTTCAAGGGTTTCATCGCCGCGGCCAGCATCCTGCCGCTGTTCGCGCCGCCGCTGGTCGCGGGCGTGGCATGGACCATCCTCGGTTCGCCGAAGACCGGCCTCATCAATACGATGTTCAAATGGGTCGGCCTCGATTGGCATGTGGATTTTTATTCGCTGTGGGGATTGGTGTTTGTGTTCGGCATCTACTACGCGCCCTACGTCTACATGTTCACCTCCTCGGCGTTGCGCAACATGGATCCGAGCCTGGAAGAGGCCGCCGAGATTTCCGGCGCCAGCGCGTTCGCGACGCTGTTTTCGGTAACGTTCCCACTGATCATGCCGGCGATCGTTTCCGGCATGCTGCTGTCGTTCATTGTGATGCTCGGCATCTACGGCATTCCGGCGGTACTGGGCGCACCGACCAATATCAGCGTGTTGACGACCTACATTTTCAAGCTCACCAACTGGTCGCCGCCGCTCTACAATACCGCGGCCGCGGTTGCGATCATCCTGATGGCGGTGACGGGTTTGCTGGTGTTTCTGCAGCAAACAGTGCTGAGCGGGCGCAGCTATACCACCGTCTCCGGCAAGGCTTACCGTCCGCGCAATCTCGATCTCGGACCCTGGCGTTGGTTCACCTTCGGGCTCGGCATCGTCTATCTGCTGGTGGTCGTGATCCTGCCGAGCCTCGCGTTGATCGTGGCGGCGTTCCGAAAATTCATGTTCATCCGCGATGCCGCCAGCCTGTTCGACATGCGGCAGTATTCGCTGATGCACTTCTACAGTATTTTCGATAATCCGCTCACGCTGCGATCGATCTACAACGCGGTCGAAGTCGGCGTCATCACCGCTGTCGTCGGCGGTACGCTCGCCTTTGCGATCGGCTACACGATTCATCGCACCCAAGTAGCGGGCCGGCGCAGCATCGATTTGGTGTCGACCTTGCCGGTGGCGATTCCCGGTCTGGTGATCGGCGTCGCCTACTTATGGGCCTGGATCGGCATTCCCGGTGGACTCTACGGCACCATCTGGATTCTTGCGCTGGCTTTCATCGCACGCTTCATGCCGGATACGGTCAAGGCGCTGTCGACCTCGTTTCTGCAAATCCATCGCGAGCTTGAGGAAGCGGCCTGGGTCTGCGGCAAGGGTATGCTCGGCACCATCAGAACGATCGTGTTGCCATTGGCGCGGCCGGGCGTGATCGCCTCGATGACGCTGCTGTTCGTGCTGGCGATCCGCGAACTGGGCTCGTCGCTGTTTCTCTACACCAGCAACACCATGGTGATGTCGGTGCTGTTGCTCGACTATTACGAAGGCGGAAACCTCGGAAAAACCGCTGCATTCAGTCTGGTGCAGACCGTGTTGCTCGGCGTTCTGATCGGAGGCGCGAACTGGCTGTCGAGGGGGGCGGCTCAGACCAGCGTTGCTCGCACGGGCTAGATAAGATCAAGGGAGGCAAGGAGGATTGGTTATGAACAGAAAAATCGTTGCCGGGATCGCGGCTAAGATCGCTGCCATGGCCGGCGTCGCCGGCCTCGGCATCGCGGTGATCGGCGCACCGGCATTAGCGCAACAGGAATTCGGCTCGCCCGAATTGATCGCGGCGGCCAAGGCGGAAGGCAAACTGGTCTACTACACGGCGAATTTCGCCGAAGTCGAACAGCAGGTGATCAAGGCGTTCAACAAGCGCTTTCCCGAGATCAGGGTCGAGATGGTGCGGGCGCCCGGCGGCCAGCTCATTACCCGCGTGAAGACCGAGGCTGCGGCCGGCAAGTTGATCGCCGACGTGGTCGATCATTCCGATCGCGCGCTGATGCAGCCGCTGGCCGACATGTTCCAGGATTATGCGCCGCCGAATGCCGCCGACTACAATCCCGAGGCGCAGATTTCGCCGAACCTGTGGCCTCGCGCCACGCTGGTCTGGTCGATCGCCTACAACACAGAGTTGGTGAAGGACCCGCCGAAGACCTGGATGGATCTGACCAAGCCTGAATACGACAAAATGACCGGGCAAGTGTTTGCACAGTCCGGCGGCACCACCTGGACCCGGATCATGTTCGAGCGCCAGGTGCTCGGCGAGGATTACTGGGCAAAGCAGGCCACGACCCATCCGATCCTTTATCCGTCCGGCGCGCCGATGGCCGACTCTTTGGTGCGCGGCGAAGTCGCGATGGGCCCGTTGCTTTACAATGCGATCTACCCGAAACAGAAAGACGGCGCCCCGATCAAGATTTTCTTCCCGCCCGAGGGCGCACCGGTCAATCCCTACGCAACGGGAATTCCGAAGACCGCCGCCCATCCCAACGCCGCGAAACTGTTCCTCAACTGGTGCCTGTCGAGAGAGGGGCAGACCTTCATGATCAAGGAACTCGGCAACCTCACTTCGTTGAAGGAGCCGCCGGTCTATCCCGAAGGTTTTGATCCCAAGGTGGTCAAAGTCTGGCTGCCCAAGTTCGACGATTATATGAAGCTGCACGCGGCCTGGGTTGCGGATTGGGACAAGACCTTCGGATACCGGCAGTGATCGTCGCATTCACGAAGCACTTGAAATCATGACGGCGACGCTCGACGTTACCGACCTGCGCAAGCAGTTTTCGATCGGCCGGCCGGCCGTCGACGGCGTCAGCTTTGCCGTGCCGGCCGGCGAGATCGTCGTGCTGCTGGGGCCCTCAGGCTGCGGCAAGACCACGACCTTGCGCTGCGTCGCCGGGCTCGAGCATCCGACCGACGGATCCATCAGCATCGCGGGCCGTGTCGTATCGGCGCCCGCACGCGGCATTCTGGTGCCGCCGCGGTTGCGCGACCTCGGCATGGTGTTTCAGTCCTATGCGGTCTGGCCGCACATGACGGTGCGGCAGAACGTGATCTATCCGCTCAAGCACCGCAAAATCACGCGTGCCGACGCCAACCGCAAAGTGGACGAGGTGCTGGAACTGGTCGGCTTGTCGGAATATGCAGACCGGCCAGTGGTGGCGTTATCGGGCGGTCAGATGCAGCGCGTGGCGCTGGCGCGCAGCATCGTCTACCGCCCGCAACTGTTGTTGCTCGACGAGCCGTTGTCCAATCTCGATGCCAAATTACGTCTGCGGCTGCGCGACGATCTGCGCGTCATCCTCAAGCAGACCGGCATGACCGCGCTTTACGTCACCCACGACCAGGCCGAGGCCGTCGTGCTCGGCGACCGCATCGGCGTGATGCGCGACGGCAAGCTATTGCAGATGGGCACGCCCGATGAAATCTACAATCGACCGGCCGATCTGTTCGTCGCCAATTTCACCGGCGCCACCAACGAGATCGCCGGCACATTGATCGAACGCAACGGGACGTCCGGACTGGTCGACGTCGGCAGCGGCCAACGCGTCGAGGTAGCGCTGCTGCACGCGATCGCAGCCGGAGAAAAAATCCGCATCGCCTTGCGGCCGGAAAATATTGCGCTCGGCAAACGGGACGGCAGCAACGCCTTCAATGCGCGCGTCCTCGATCGTCGCTATCAAGGCACCCAGACGGTTTACGATATCGATTTGTTCGGCCACCGGCTCGAGGTACTCGAGCTCGGCACGGCGGCCCGCCATCAGGTCGGGGTCGAGACCTCGGTTTCTCTGCCACGGGAAGGTTGCTGGGCCTATCGTGATACGGGATCATCGTCTTACGACTAGAGCATTTTTCCAGTTCGGCGGCCCCATCCTTCGAGACGCGGCCAAGAGGCCTCTCCTCAGGATGAGGTGTTAGACCCTCATGGTGAGGAGCGCGGCAACGCCGACTATGCCATGGCGCAGGCCGTTCACGGCTCCGCGCCCGATATTGCGGGGCAGGACGTTGCCAATCCAATCTCGTTGATCCTGTCAGCGGCATTGCTGCTCGCCTGGCATGGGGAGCGCAGGGGTGAGGCGCGATTCGAACAGGCGGCCCGATCAATCGAAAACGCGGTTGCAGTCGCCATGCAGGGCGGCCGCGCGACAAGCGATGTCGGCGGCGACCTCGGAACGGCTGCGACCGGCCAAGCCATGGTGGAAATCTTGTAATCGGATATCGCGGGCGCGTCCGGCGGTGGTGTTGGCGCAACGTATCGGGTTATTCGATGCTGACGCCGCTGGCCTTGATGGGCACCGCCCATTTTGCGATTTCGCTTTGTACGAATGTTGCGAGATAACCCGGCGTCGTGCGATCATCGGAAACAAATTTGAGGCCGGCGCTTTCAAGTTTCTCCCGCACCGCCGCTGTCTTCATCGCCTCAACGGTCGCATGATTGAGCTTCGCAACGATTGCCTCAGGCGTCCCCTTCGGCAGAAAAAAAGCGTTCCACGTATAGGCTTCCACTTGAAAACCTTGCTCGATGGCGGTGGGAACATTGGGCAATACGGGTGATCGTTCTTTGGTCAGGATGGCGATCGCTTTCACCGCGCCACCATCGATCTGGGGCTTCGCAGTGGTGATGATATCGCAGAGGTAGTCGACGCGGCCGCTCATCAGATCCTGCATCGCGGGATTTGCGCCTCGGTAGGGAACGTGAACGATGTCGAGCCCGGTCACCATGTTCATCAGCGCACAGCCCAGATGGATCGCCGAGCCGGTGCCGGCGGAACCGAATTGCATCTTGTCTTTGTTGGCTTTGGTGTAGGCCACAAATTCCTTCATGTCTTTGATAGGGAGATCCTTGCGCGCAACCAGCACCAGCGGGGCTTCGACCATCAGGGCAACCGGCACAAAATCCTTTGTTGAATCGTAGGCCGGCTTCTTGAACAGCGTCTGGTTCTGCGCCTGAGTTCCAACCGTTCCCAGAAGAAATGTGTAACCGTCCGGCGCCGCTTTCGCGACCCGATCGGCGCCATTCATCCCGCCGGCGCCGCCGATGTTTTCGAGGACAATTGGCTGGCCCAAAATTTCACCCATGCGCTGCGCGAACAGCCGCGCCAGCACGTCATTGGGTCCGCCGGCTGCGAACGGGTTGATCATCGTGATGGGGCGTGTCGGCCATTCCTCGGCCTTGACGCCGCTCGACAAAGCCAATGAGGCAACTGCAACAAGCGCGGTAATGACTTTCCACATGATTTTTCTCCGAAACTTCTTTTAGGTTTTCCACTCAGACGAACGAGATCGCCTCAGCCATTTCAAGGATTCGTCGAATTTCGATCAGGGCCCGCTCAAGGTCGGCTTCGGTTGCGGGTGCACCGAGACAAAGCCGGACGCCGAGGCTTTCGCGCTCCATCCTCTGCAGCGTGCCGGGCGGCGCCAGCGTGATGCCCGCTTGGGCTGCCTGGGCAATCAGGGCTGCCAGCGTGCGGCCGGCCGGCAATGGAAGCCAGATGTGAAAACCCGGCGCCGTCATCGCGGCCGGCAGCCACTCCTTTAGTATGCGCCGGACGATGGCGTCGCGCAGCGCTGCCTTGTCGCGCTTCAGCTTGGCCTGCCGGGCAAGACCGCCATTGTAAATCAGTCGTGCCACTACTTCCGCCATGACCGGCACCGCCATCCAGCCGGTGGCGCGCAACGCATTGATTGAACGATCGCGAAACGCCTCGGGCGCGATCATCGCGGCGATGCGAAGGCCTGGAGCGAGGCATTTCGCGAAACTCACGATATAAAAGCTGCGCTCGGGAATAGACCGGAAAATCGGAGCGAGAGGTGGCGACAACAAATAGCCGTAGGCGTCATCCTCCAATAGATATGCGTCATGCTTGCGAACGATTTCGGCGATGGCGTGCCGCCGTTGCAGCGGCATCACCGATCCGGTCGGCGTTTGCAGCGTTGGCATGCAATAGAGAACGCGAGCCCCCGTTTCGGTAAACGCGCGGTCGAGATTTTCCGGAATCAGCCCGTGCGCGTCGGTTGCGACTCCATGAAGGCGATAGCCGCATTGCGCCGAGAGGGCGAGCATGCCCGAATAAGTGTAGCTTTCGGTGAGGACGATATCATTAGGCGCCGCGACCATGCCGAGCGCGATCGACAGCGCGTGCTGGCCGCCGTGAGTGATAAAGAGGTGGTCGGCGTCCACGGTGACGCCGAGCGAGGTGAGCCACAACACCATCGCCTCGCGATGCCTTCGCAAGCCCTGGTGTGGCAAATATCCGAGCAGATTCGACATCTCGCCGTCGGCGACGATCTCCGCAAGAACCGATGAAATAACATCGTCTTCGCCGGTATAGGGCGGGACATTCAGCGCCAGATTGATTGTCGCCTCCGAGGCGCCGAGGCCGCGCTGCTCGGGCCGTCGTCTTTGCACGAACGTCCCGCGTCCGACTTCGCCCGAGATCAGGCCGCGCTGCTCGGCCTCCGTGTAGGCTTTTGAAATCGTCCCGACGCTCAGTTCGAGCCGCTGCGCCATATCGCGCTGAGGCAATAATCGCATGCCGGGCTTGACCCGGCCCGAGGCGATGTCGGCTTCCAGCGCCAGAACAAAGGCGAGATAGCGCGGCCCAGGAAGCGAAGCGAGAGCGGGTACCCAGTCGGTCATTTCTCGTCATCCGCGAGGCACATTTGCAAAGCCGCAAGCGGCGTTTGTTGAGTAGTACAATTTCTGGATTGTTGCAAGATTTGATACAGCGCAAGGGTTACTCCAGCGTTATTCTGACACCGTCCGCCCAATTTGGCTAAAATCTGCCTTCCCAACCGGCTGTTTGGTATAACATTTCGTTTATCACGAGACCGCTTCATATGTGCGATTGAACCAATTCAATCGTACATAAATTGCCCGATTGCCTCAGTTTATGTTTGACAATTTCAGGCTGCGGCTTCTATCGTCGGCACGAAGGCGGCGGGTTCTTACAAGCTGTCGGCAAGAATGGGAGCGCGCATTGATCTATGAAATCCGGGTCTATGAAGCCGCCGAAGGCCGTGCCGATGCGATGCGCCGCCGCTTTTGCGACAACGTCGCGACCACGTTTTTTCCCCGTCACGGCATCGAGCTTCTTGGCGTATTCACCGCACCTGTCGAAGACGGTCGTCTGACCTATATGACGCGCTTTAAGGACGAAGACGCGCGCAAGAAAGCCTGGGCTTCATTCGCTGCGGATCCGGAGTGGGCGGCGGTCAAAGCGGCCAGCGAGACCGACGGAGCGCTTCTGAAACATCAGACGATTTCGGTGCTGTCGCCGGCGATCGCCGGTTTGCCGCTGGGCTAGCGGCACCCATGAAACCCGCCCCCTTCGATTATGTCAGGCCTGGCACGCTCGCGGAAGCCTGCACGCTGCTGGCTGCCGACGAGGATGCGCGCCTGATCGCCGGTGGACAAACGCTGGTGCCGATGCTGGCGATGCGGCTGGCCCGGCCGGCGAAACTGATAGACATATTGCGATTACCGGAGCTTGCAGGGATTCGCGAAGAAACCGGCGCCGTGGTTGTCGGNGCCACCACGCGTCAGGCGCATGCCGAACGCGATCCCGTCATCAGGGCATCGGTGCCGATGCTGGCGCGGGTGCTNCCATGGGTCGGACATCCGCCGACCCGCAATCGCGGCACCGTCGGCGGCTCCATTGCGAACGCGGATCCGTCGGCCGAAATTCCGCTGGCCGCGGTGACGCTCGGCGCTGACATCATGCTGGCGACCACGGACGGCCCGACATCGATGCCGGCGGATGATTTCTTCATCGGACCGATGCTGACATCCATCGGTCAAGGCGAGTGCGTCAGCGCAATCCGGTTTCCGGTCTGGCCGCACCAGCGCATCGGCGTCGGCTTCTTCGAGATCAGCGCGCGGCGCTCGGATTTCGCATTCGTCGCAGCGGCGGCGCAGGTCGCGCTCGGGGATGACGGCCGTTGCATCGACGTCGCGCTTGGCGTGGGCGGCGTCGGCGATCGGCCATTGCGGCTGGATATGTCGTCGCTGGTTGGCACTGAACTCGATGCAGCGTCGGTCGCTGAAGCCGTCAACTCTGCATCTGACGATATCGAGGCGATGAGCGATCTGCATGCCAGCGCCGCCTATCGCCGCCGCGTCGCGACGATGCTTGGCATTCGCGCCCTCGAACAGGCGCGCGTCAACGCGTCAGCCAAATCCATGGAAGGCGTGCGATGAAGGTCGACTTGCGCATCAACGGCGCCACCCATTGCGCCGATATCGAGCCGCGCAAAACGCTGCTCGACGCGTTGCGAGAGAATTTTCTTCTCAACGGCACCCATGCCGGCTGCGAGCACGGCGTCTGCGGTGCCTGCACGGTGCTGGTCGACGGCGAACCCGCGCGATCGTGTCTGATGTTCGCGGTGCAGGCGGATGGCTACGAGATCACGACGATCGAGGGCCTCGCGCCGGCGCCGGGTGAACTCAGCGTGATTCAGGATGCGTTCTGCGAAACCCATGGCTTGCAGTGTGGCTACTGTACGCCCGGCATGATCTTGGCCGCGCATGCCTTGCTGCAGCACACGATAACGCCGACGCGCGAGGATATTGTCGAGGCGATCTCGGGCAATATCTGCCGTTGCACCGGGTATGGCCAGATCGTTGAGGCGGTGCAATTCGCGGCCGATCGATTGCGCAAAGCCAATACGCCGCGCCCGCACAATGGCGCGCCGCATCACACCCAAGCCGAACACGATGCTCCGGTCGAAGGCGTGCTTGCAGCCGCGGCAGACGACGAACCCGTCGTGGAGCCGAAATGAACGCCGATCCCGCAACCTTCCGTTTCGTCTCGACCAACCGCCGCGTCCGCGAGGACCGCCGCTTTGTGGCCGGTCACGGCCGTTTCGTGGCCGATGTCGCGCTCGAAGGCATGCTGCATGTGGCGATCCTGCCGTCGCAGCATCCGGCCGCGCGCATTATCTCGATAGATGCGTCGGCGGCGCTGGCGATGCCGGGCGTGCATTATGTTCTCACTGGCGACGAACTCGGCGCCGCGACCGATCCCTTGATGAACGGGCTTGATACGCCAAAAGTTCGACGCCATCCGCTCGCGGTGGGGCAGACACGTTATGCCGGCGAATGGGTGGTTGCCGTGGTCGCCGATACCCGCGCGCTTGCCGAAGACGCCACCGAAAAGGTCCGCGTCACCTATGAGCCGTTGCCTTTCGTGATGAATGCGGAAGAAGCGTTGAAGCCAGCGAGCCCACCGGTTCACCCCGAGCACGGCTCCAATGTGCTGCTCGACCGGACCTTCGTGTGGGGCGAGGTCGAAAAACATTTTGCCGAGAGTCCGCGCCATCTGTCGTTCCGTGTCACCTGGGGACGCAGTTCCACCGTTCCGATCGAGACGTTTGGCGTCGCTGCATCGTGGGATCCGTGGCGCGACATGCTGGATGTGTGGGCGTCGATCCAGATGCCGAAATATCCCGATCAGATCGCGCGCGCTCTGCGGATTCCGGCCAATGGCGTACGGGTGCATCAGGATGTCGACGTCGGCGGCAGCTACGGCGTCAAGCGCGGCATCAAGCAGACCGTACTGGTGGCGCACCTGGCACGGCGGCTCGGCCGGCCCGTGCGTTTGATCGAAGACCGGTTGGAGAACATGCGCGGCGGCGATGCCCACGGCCCGGAGCGCATCTTCGACGTCGATGTTGCCTTCAACGATGACGGTATCGTCAAATCGATGAAGATGAAGGCGCTGGACAATGCCGGCGCCTATGCCGGCCGCGCGCCGTTTCAATTGGGCAAGCCGATCGGCGCCATTGTCGGCCCCTACAAAATCGAAAGCGTGCAGTATCGCGCGCAGTCGGTCACCACCAACAAGGCCGTGCAGGAAGCCGTGCGCGGCTTCGGCCAGGCGCCGACCAACTATGCGATCGAGACCGCGATCGATAAGGTCGCTGCTGCCGTTGGCTTGGAGCGCATCGAGGTACGCCGCCGCAATTTCATCGCTAAGGAAGAGTTTCCCTATCTGATCCCGAGCGGCAGCACCTATGACAGTGGCGACTATCACACCGTCGTCGACAAGGTGTTCGCGCACATCGATTTCGCCGCGATGGAAAAAGAGCGCGATCGTTTGCGCGCTTCCGGATTGCTGGCCGGCATCGGCCTTGCGGCGTGCCTGGAGCCGAGCGGCGCCAATTCGGCCTTCGAGCCGCTGCTCAATGAAAAGAATACCACCACCACCTGGATGGATTCCTGCCGTATCGTCATCGATGCGCTTGGCTTCGTCACGGTCACCATTCACAACACGTCGTCGGGGCAGGGGCACGAAACCCTGGTTGCAACAGTGATCGGCGAAGTGCTGCAGATCGAGCCGGATCTGATCCGCGTGATACGGCCGGATTCTCTGGCGTGCTTGCCGTCCAATTCGCCGGTCGGCAGCCGGATGGCGATTATGCTCGGCGGTGCGGCGTTTCATGCCGCGCAAAAATTGAAAGCGAAGCTGACGCGCATCGCGGCGCATCAATTCGGTCTTGGCGACGACAAGGTTGTCTACGCTGCCGGCGGCGTCAGGGATGCGAACAGCGACCGGCAATTCGGCTGGGCCGAAATCATCAATATTGCCCATCGCAATTATCATCTGTTGCCGGAGGGCATGGAGCCTGGTCTCGAGAGCACGCATGTGATGCAGGTGCCGACCGGCGGCAAATTGCCGGAGAACGGCCGCGTCCAGATGTATCCGTGCCACTCGTTTGAATTTCATGTGGTGCTGATGGCGATCGATCCCGCGCTCGGCAAGCCGGAAATCCGGCGTTACGTGATCGGCCATGATTGCGGCACCGTCATCAACCCGCATATCGTCAAGGGCATGACGCTGGGCGGAGTCGCGCACGGCCTCGGCGCCGCGCTGCTGGAGGAGTTCGTCTACGATGACGAGGGCCATCTGATCACCCAGAGTTTCATGGATTATCTGCTGCCATCCTCTCACGAGGTGCCGGAGGTCGAGATCGTGCATCACTGCACGCCGTCGCCCTACACCGTGTTCGGGCAGAAGGGTTCCGGCGAAAGCGGTTATCTCGGCGCCCCCGCCGCGGTATCAGCCGCGATCAATGATTGCGTCGCGGCGCTTGGCATTTCCTTCAACAAGCTTCCGATCCGTATTTCCGCCATTGGCGATGCCATCGCGGACGCGCAACAAGGCAAATCTCAAGAGCAAGCCAAATGATCATCGACTGCCACGCCCATCTGGTGCCGCCAAGCCTGCTGGACGCGATCCGCACCCAGGCCTCGCACTTTCCCTCGATCCGCCTGATCGAAGACGGCGGGAGTCTCGGGTTCTCGTTTGCCGGCGGCAAACCGACGCGACCGGTTTCGAAGCCGCTGAGCGATCTGCCCGCCCGCTTGAAATGGATGGATGAACAGAAGATCGAGCGTCAGGTGGTTGGCGGCTGGCTTGATATGTTTGGTTATGAAGTGCCGGCGGAGGAGGGCGCCAACTGGTCGCGCCTGATCAATACCCATCTGGCGCAAACCGCGATGCGTGAGCCCCGCTTTGTGCCGCTGGCCACCGTTCCCTTGCAGGACGGCGCGCGCGCCGCGGAAGTGCTGCGCGAGGCGCACGCCGCCGGTTTCAAGGGTGCGATGATCGGGACACAGCCCAAGGGCAAGGGCGGT
>JGI12053J15887_10000150_pt1 | contig 23938 bp, 18 predicted proteins | sample MedBloCAOM1_O3_FD_15887 | JGI IMG/M metagenome (IMG submission 15887)
GAANGTTGGCGAACGCTCAAAACACAGAAGAATCCACACCATGCGCCGTGTCCACCAAAACTAAACCGGACAGCCGTGGGTCAAGCCCGGCAATGACCACTCTGGGAGGATCATCACCCATGCCGCTTGCACGCAGCTTCCTCTACGTCCCGGCCAATCGCGAAAAATTCCTGGAGAAGGCGATCGGGCTGCCGTCGGATGCCTTTATCTTCGATCTCGAAGATTCCGTGCCGCTCGCGGAGAAGGCGAATGCTCGCGCCGGCGTGCGCGCCTACGCCCCGAAAATTGCGGACAACCGGGTCTGGGTGCGTGTGAACGGGCTCGACACTGGTCTCGCCGAAGCTGATCTCGACGCCGTGATCGGCGTCGCCGGTCTCGCCGGGCTTTTCCTGCCCAAGGTGGAGACGCACGAGGAGGTGGCGCGCTGGGACGCCATGGTCGGCACGCTCGAACAAGCGCGCGGCATCAACGCAGGTGCGATCAAGCTCGTGCTTTCGATCGAGAGCGCGCTCGGCGTGCTCAATGCCCATGCCATGGCGACCGCGGCGGCACGCGTCGTCTCGCTTACCTTCGGCGGCGCGCAGGACGGCGATCTCAACACCGATCTCGGTTGCGCCTGGTCGATCGACGGGCCTGAAATGCTGCACGCGCGCTCGCACACGCTGCTGGCGGCGCGCGCGGCTCTGTTCGACACTCCACTTGACGGCGTGTTCGCCAATGTTCGGGACGCCGAAGGCTTCGAGCGCGACACCGCGCTCTCGCGCCGGCTCGGCTATCGCGGGCGCAAGCTCATTCATCCCGCCCAGATCGAGCCCTGCAACCGGCTCTACCGGCCGAGCGCGGCGGAGCTCGACTATTACGCGCGGGTGCTGGAGGCATTCGACCACGCGGTGGCGCAAGGCAGCGCCTCGACCACCATCGACGGCCGCATGATCGACCTCGCGATGGCGAACGCCGCGCGCCGCGTGCTGGACGCCGAGGCGGCGTGGAAGAAGGCGGGGTAGAGCCGGATCATTTCTTCGCAGCGCCGAACGGCGCCGTGTCCTGCTCGAACAGCTCGATGACCGCGCCGGGCTCCGACTCGTCGGTGAGGCCGACCGTGATGCGCTGGCCGTCGGCAGTGCGCACGCTGGCAATACGGCGAGGCTGCCAGTCGGTCTGCCCGAGCATGTGCCGGATGATAGAAACCTCCTCCACGACCGCCTCGTGCACGCGATCGGGCTCGAAGCGCTCGCCATGACAGCGCGCGCACAGGAGCCGCTGCGGAAAAAATCCCGCGCCGCACTTCGCGCAACGCCAGATGCCCAGCCCTGGAGTCATGGCGCGCCCACGATGACGCTCGTGTCCCGGGCAAGTGAAGCGTAGCGGAACGAGACCCGGGACCCAGCGCAAGATTCGCGAAGCGCAATATTACCTTGAGAAGCGTCCAGGAGCCCTGGGTCCCTGATCTTCGCTCGCGCTACGCGCTCGCTCGTCCGGGACAGGAGCGCAGAGCTTAGCCCTTCTGAAATCATGCCATCCGCTCCAGGACGGCGGCCGCCGCGGTGCCGCCATAGCGATACATCGTCATGCCATATCCGCTCGCGACCGCGAGCCGGGCGTCCTTCACCTGCCGCGCGTCGGCGCGATGCTGCAACTGCAGCACCGCTTCGGAAATACCGTTGAGCCCGCCGGCCGGCCCGCCCGGCTGACCGGCGGACAGCATCCCGCCCCAGGTGTTGAGCGGAAACCGCCGCTCGCCGATGTCGCGACGCGCGAAGCGCGCAAGATCGCTGCCCGGGATCATGCCGAGATCGTTGAGCTGTGCCAGCACCATGGTGGGATAGTCGTCGTAGATCGAGGCGACGTCGATGTCCTCCGGCCGCACGCCGGCCGCCTCCCACAACTCGCGGGCGAAGGTGCTGATGCCGGTCTGCAGGCCGTCGCCCTCCTGATTGTCGTAGTTGAAGCTCGCGCGGTGCGCGCGCACGCGCACGGGCGCACGGCTGGGCGGACAGCGATCAGGATGGGCGATGACGATGGTCTGGGCGCCTGCGACCACCGGCACGCAGTCATAGCGCGACAGCGGATCGGCCACCAAGGGCGCGGCGAGATACTCCTCCATGGTCATTGGGGTGCGGTAGACCGCATAGGGATTGTTCGCGGCCCAGGCGCGCTGCGCAATGGCGAGCTGACCGTAATCGGATTTTTGCAGGCCGTAGGCCTTCATCTGACGGCTGGTCACCAGTGCATAGACGCCGTTCGGCCCACCGTGACCGAGCGGCGCGAGGTGCAGTTGCGTCACGATGTTGAAATTGGCCGCGACCTTGGCATAGCCGCCGAGCCCGGTGGCATCGCCGCCCACCACCAGGACGTTCCTAGCCGCGCCGCTCTCGACGCCGCGCAGCGCATGCCCGAGCATGTTCATGGCGGAGGAGCCGCCGTTGGTATCCTGGACGAGCCAGCGCAGCGACAGACCGAGCTTCCAGGCGACGTCGACGGCGGCATCGGGCGCGAGCGAGAACGAAGCGAGCGCCATCCCGTCGATCTCGCGCGCGTCGATCTCGGCATCCCTAAGCGCGGCGACGACCGCGTCGCGGATGAAGGTGTGGGTCGATTGTCCCGGATCCGGGCGGCGGGTATAGGCCGACTGCCCTACGCCGATGATGGCAGCGTTCGTCTGCATGATTTTGTTCCGGCAGCGCGTTGAGAGAAGGCAGGCCCGATGTTAGCCTCCTCGCGATCGCACGCGAAGGCTGTTCCGAACAAACAGGAGCCGGGCGATCCTGTATGCCGTCTTTGCACGTCCCCCCTTAACCGCACCGTTCCAACATTCCGCCGAGGTCATCCATGGTTCGCGCAGCGATCGTCGGGCTGGGACGCTGGGGACGCTCTCTGGTCGCGTCTGTGCAGGGCAAGAGCGACGACATCCGTTTCGTCGCCGCCCATACGCGTACGCACGCAGCGGCGGAAGACTTCTGCCGCGACCAGGGCGTGCCGCTGGTCGACAGCTATGAGCAGATCCTCGCCGACGCCGATGTCGACGCGGTGGTGCTCGCCACGCCGCACACCCTGCATGAGCGGCAGGTCCTGGCGGCGGCGGCCGCAGGCAAGCACATCCACGTCGAGAAACCGATCACGCTCGACCGCGGCAGCGCGGATGCAGCGGTCGAGGCCGCGCACAAGGCCGGCGTGGTGCTCGCGGTCGGCTACTGCCGGCGCTTCCATCCCTCGGTGGTGGAGCTGCGACGGCGTCTCAGGGACGGCCGACTCGGCACCGTCGTTTCCATGACGGCGCAGCACACCACCAGCACCGGCCAGTTCATCCCGCCGGACAATTGGCGCGCCGCGCCGGAAGAAGCGCCGGGCGGCGCGCTGACGGCGGTCGGGGTGCATTCGCTCGACCACATGATCGAGTTCGCCGGCCGCGTGCGTGACGTGCGTTGCGTCACCGCCCGCAACATTCCGGGCCCTTCCGATGACACGACGACCGTCATGCTGCACTTCGACAGCGGCGCCACCGGCCTGATCTTCTGCTCGGTCGCCACCGCGACGAATTTCAGCTTTACGCTCTACGGCAGCAAGGGGCTGGCGGAGATATCAAAGCCCAACCTCCAGACCTTGCGCTTCGTGCCGACGTCGGAGCATGCGCCGACCGGGCCCGTGACCGCCCCGCCCGACGAGATCAGCGAGCATGCCGGCTTCGACATGCTCAACGCCGAGCTCACCGCGTTCGCGCGTGCAATCCGCGATCGCCGGCCGTACCCGGTCCCGATTGACGAGGTACTCCACGGCATGGCGGTGTTCGACGCCGTCGTGCGCGCGGCACAATCCGGACAGATCGAGCCCGTCGCCGAGCCGCCTGGTCGCGGTTAGAGTAAATACATCAGAGGAACGTCGAGGAGCGCCTATGGAAAAGCTGATCATCACGGTCGCCTGCGACTCGCGCACGTCCTACCCGCACAACCATCTGTGCCCGACGCAGGACGACGTCCCGGGCGTGGCGCAGCAATACATCGATGCGGTCAATGCCGGCGCCGCGATCGCGCATATCCATGGCCGCCGCACGCTCGAGGAAACGATCCAGGCCGACGGGCGGCAGGTGTCGCGCATCCATCACGACGACTGGAAGCGCCTGCAGGACGCGATCATGAACAAGGTCGATCCGATCATGCAGTTCGGCGTGGCGTCTGCGCGCATCGAGGAAAAGATCAAATTGATGGAGCTCGGGCCGGACATGATGGCAGTCTGCTTCAACGCGCACGACGAATACTTCCAGCCCGAGCCCTCGCTGCCGCCCAAGCGCATGATGGCGATCCATCCGGTCGAGGAGCTCATGGCCTATGCCAAGGCCGCCGAGGAGCACAAGGTGAAGCTCGAATGCGAATGCTTCACCACCGGCGCGTTCTGGCACCTCGAATTCGTGCGCAAGCAGGGGTATCTGAGAGACAAGACCTACACCACGCTGTTCATCGGCTGGCCCGGCGGCACCTGGACGCCGCCAACCGAGCGGGCGCTGCAGTTCATGGTCGACAATCTTCCACACAACTGCATCTGGAACGTCAGCGTGATGAATCCGGAGAAGCAGTGGCCGATTCTAGCGCTCGCGGTCGCGCTCGGCGGCCACGTGCGCGTCGGCTATGAGGACAATCCGTACATGGCGCCGGGCGAATTCGCGAAGAACAACGCCGTCCTGGTGGAGCGAATGGCGGCGATCGCGCGCGGGCTCGGACGCGAGATCGCCACCCCCGACGAGGCACGCAAGATACTGGGGCTTGGTCGACCTCAGTGATACGCGCGTCAATCTCTCTCGGCCTCATGCTGAGGAGCATCGCAACGCCAGGGCACTTCAAAGCAACTTGCGGGATGGTTGGCTGCGTTGCGATGCGTCTCGAAGCATGTGGCCGCCCCATCCTTCGAGACGGCTGCTGCGCAGCCTCCTCAGGATGAGGGCGGAGCGAGTGCATCACCGCGTAACTAGAGACGATTCGCATCGATGAAAAAACGCAGGCTTGGAACTTCTGCGCTCGACGTGTCCGTGGTCGGGCTCGGCGGCAACAATTTCGGCGGCCGCATTGATTTCGCGGCGTCGGAGCGCGTGGTGCACCAAGCGATCGCCCTCGGCGTCAACCTGATCGACACCGCAGACAGCTACGGTAACAGGGGCGGCTCGGAGGAGGAGCTCGGACACATCCTCGGCGAGAAGCGCAAGCAGATCGTGCTCGCCACCAAGTTCGGCCTGCCGATGGATGACACCGGCACGCTGCGAGGGGCATCACGCCGCTACATCATGCATGCGGTCGAAGCGAGCCTGAAGCGGCTGCGGACCGATTGGATCGACCTCTACCAGCTGCACCGCCCGGACGAGCAGACACCGATCGAGGAGACGCTGCGCGCGCTCGACGAGCTCGTGCGACAAGGCAAAGTGCGCTTCATCGGTTGCTCGAACCTTTCGGCGCAGCAGATGGTCGCGGCTCAGGACACGGCGAGCCGGCACGGCCTCGCGGCTTTTGTCTCCTGTCAGGACGAGTACAGCCTGCTCAAGCGCGACATCGAGCGCGAGCTCATCCCGGCCGCGAAGGCCCGCGGCTTGGGCATCCTGCCCTACTTCCCGCTCGCCAGCGGACTGCTCACCGGCAAGTACCGGCGCGGCGCCTCGCCGCCGCCGGGCTCGCGGCTTGCGAAGAACCAACGCCACGCCCAGGAGTTCGTCAGCGAGCGCAACTGGCGCATCCTCGGCGAGCTCGAAGCGTTTGCGGCCCGTCGCCATCGCACCCTGCTGGATCTCGCTTTCGGCTGGCTGCTGCGCGATCCCGTGGTCGCGAGCGTCATGGCCGGCGCCACGTCGCCGGAGCAGATGGAGCAGAATGTCCAAGCTGCCGACTGGACGCCGTCGGCGGAGGACGTGGCGGAGCTCGACCGGATCACTGCGTAGGACGGTAGGGTGGGGCAAAGGCGCGGAGACAGCTCTATGCGTGAGTACCGTGTCGCGCGCCGTGCCCACGCGTTTTCGCTCACGGATACATCTCTTCCCCGCGTGGGCACGGCGCTGCTCCGGTTGCGTGGCGAGATTGGAGTATCGTCCCGCGCCTTTGCCCACCCTACGCCGCCCCGTTCGTCATACGGCGGAAGCTCAGTGCTGGTCGACCTTGCGGCGTCCCAGATATTTCCCGAGGTTCGCGAGGTTTGCCCGGATCGCGGGCTCGTCGACCGTATTAGGATCGAAGTCGGGATCGTCCCACTCGATCATGCCCTCGTGGTGGAGGTGCTCGGGATCCGCCATCGCCTGCAGAAACGTCTCGTAGCCGGTCGGGCCGCCGATATCCGCGGGAGGACAGCGGCCTTGCGCGCTCACGAGACGAGGATAATCGGCGGCGGGCACCGCCTCACCCATGCCCTCGAACGCCACCGTGTGTTCCCAGTCCTCGCCGTAAACGTAGTCGTAGCGGAACGTATTGCCGAGCGCCAACACGTCGGCCAGCGTCGCCGTCTCCGCCGAAAGCGGCGACGACTCCGGATCGTCGCGATCGAGCAGGCCCCACGCCGTCTCGCCGACGCGGAACTCGAACGGATGGCAGTTCTGCCAGCCGAGTGCGATCTGCAGCACGAAATGAAGATCGTCGAGACGAATGGTGACCGGCACTTCGACGCGGCGGATCACCGCCGGCGTCACCTCGTCGATCTCGACGCGCAGACGCGCGATCTCGGGCCATTCGTTCCTCACGGTACCCTCAGCGTGCGAAATGGGGCGCCGCAAGCCGGAAAGAATCCGACTTGCGGCGCCAAGTCCGGCAACGACTCGATACACCGATTGCCGGTAGAGCGTTTTATTCCGCTGCCTGCTGGAACGTCAGCATGTCCTCGCGCGGCTCCAGGTCGACGATCCTGCCGTCCTTGATCACCCACGAGAGGTGCTTGCCGCCCTGCAACACGGTGATATCCGCAATCGGATCCTTGTTGAGCACGATGAGGTCGGCGAGCTTGCCGGGCGCGAGTTCGCCGACCTGGCCTTCGAGGCCGACCGCAAAGGCATTGTCGCGGGTCGCCGCGACGATCGCTTCCATCGGCGTGTAGCCGCCGTGCTTGACGAAGATCTCGAGTTCCTTGGCGTGCAGCTCGCCATAATGCGTGAACGAGTTGTTGCCGGTATCGGTGCCGACCAAGAGCTTGATGCCAAGCTTGCGCGCCTTGTGCATGAGCTCGCACAGCAGGTCGAAGTGCCGCTTCATGCGATTGATGTCGAGCTGCACCTGCTCGGCGCCGACCCTTTGGCCGAGCTCCACCACGACCGCCAGGAACGTAGCGGTCGGGATGATCGGCATGCCGCCCTTGGCCACCGCCTCGAGATCGCGGTCGGTGGCGAGATCGGCATGGATGATCCAGTCGACACCGGCCTCGGCGGCGGCGCGCGTCGAGCCCGCTCCGCGGGAGTGAATCCCGACGCGCAGGTTGCGCCGGTGCGCCTCTCCGACGACGGCGGAGATCTCGTCTTTCGCCAGCATCTGCGACTCGCCGCCGCGGCTGTCCGCCATCTTGATGAAATTGACGCCGTGCTTGCTCTGCCGCCGGACCTCGGTGACCATCTCGTCAGCGGTGTTGCAGAGCTTGCCGATGGAATGATCCGGCGTGCCCTCCCACGACGGCTCGTCGTCCTCGATGCAGCCATAGGTGACGACCATGCGGCCGGCGACGAACATGCGCGGGCCTTCCATCAGCCCGAGCTTGATGGCGTCGCGCACGCCGACGTCGGTGAACCAGGTGCCGCCCGGCACCGAAATACTGGTCACGCCAGAGCGCAGCACCTTCTGCACGCTACGCGCGGATTTCAGCGTGGAGAATTCCGGCCGGGTCGTGCCCTTGCCTTTGCCCTCGCCCTTGATCATCGGATAGCCGTAGGACACGTGGCAGTGCGCGTCGATCAGGCCGGGCATGATCCACTGCCCGCCGGCGTCGATCACCTCCATCGTCCTGCGATCCTCGAGCTGCACGTCCGGCGGCAGCGCACCGACGCTCTTGATCCGGTTGCCCTCGATCACGATGGCATCGTTGCGCGACGACGGCTTGCCGGAGCCGTCGATCAACGTGCCGTTGCGGACCACCAGGGTCTTCTTGTTCGCGGCGGTCATGATGATCCTCCCGTTCAGTCTGCCGAGGCGTGACGTTACCTCCAAACACGCCGGGATGTAAACAAGTGTTTAACTATCCCGCCCCGCTTGGTGAAGAGCGCGCAATTCTTGTGTCCTGGAGGGGACGCCGTCAAAGCGCGTAACGGCCTGGGACACACAGTTGCTTGGGTCATCGCCCGGATTGACATTTCGGGCACGGCATGCGGCTAAGAGCCCCAAACACGGGCGATGAATTCCATGGACAAGGCGACGTCGAAGCGCGCGCTGGCGCAAGCGGGGGTGAGAGCCTCCGGGCAAGCCCTTGCCCGCGAGGACGAGGATGGGACGCGGGAGCGGATCCTGCGAACGGCCGAGCGGTTGTTCGCCGAGCGCGGCTTCAGCGGCGTGTCGGTGCGCGAGCTCGCTGCCGCGGCGCAAGTGAACATCGCCAGCATCGGCTATCATTTCAACAACAAGGAAGGCCTGCTGTCCGAGGTCTATCGCCGCCACTGCGAACCCATGATCGAGGAGCGCCTGCGCGGGCTCGAAGCCTCGTCGCGGCTACGCGGCAGGGCAAGGGTCGCCGCCATCATCGAAGCTTTCATCCGGCCGGCGCTGCAGCAGGTCAAGGTGGAAGGCGGGGAGGCATTCATCCGGCTGCGCGCCGTGCTGTCGGGCGAAAACTCCGAGCTGCTGGAAAAGCTGGTGGCGGAAAACTTCGATCAGTCCAGCACCGCGTTCATCGACGTGCTGTGCGAATGCCTGCCCCACTTGTCGCGAACGGACGTGTGCTGGCGTTTCCACTTCCTGCTCGGCTCGATCTACTACACCGCGGCAGGACCGCACCGGATCTCGGCATTTTCCAACGGCCGCTGCAATCCCGCCAACACCGAAGACGTCATCAAGGAGCTGGTCCCGTTCATGACGCGGGCCTTCCACGCTCCGCCGACGAAGCCGCAACGGCACGCGCGCAAGCGGCGGTGAGCGACGAAAGCGCCACCTCCGGCTCCCATCTGTGGTTGCGCGTCGCCTTACGGCCTTCGAATTAAAACAATTTGCACAAGCGTTTAAATTCGCTAACCTTTCTTGAACAGTTGTTCAAAAAACGTTCATGGGGGAGGAATCATGGAGCCGGGTCTCGCCGCCCTCGCGGGTGTATTCCGCCGTCTTGTTCCCGTACTGATCGTCACCTCGCTCTGCTCCGACGTCGCGGTCGCGCAGGACTGGCCGACGAAGGCGATCCGCGCGATCGTGCCCCTGACCGCGGGCAGCGCCACCGACATGATCGGGCGCACGGTTCTGGATCAGCTTTCGCAACAGATCGGCCAGCCGATCGTGGTGGAAAATCGTCCCGGCGCCGGCAATACGATCGGCATGGCAACGGCGGCGCGATCGGACGCCGATGGCTATACCGTCCTGATCAACTCCTCCTCGCATACGATCGTGCCGGCCACGTACGGCAACCTGCCATTCGATACCTTGCGCGACTTCACGCCCGTCATCCCGCTCGGCAACATGCCGACGGTTCTCGCGGTCTCGCCGTCGAAGGGGTACAAGGACCTGGCCGACTTCGTCACGGCCGCGAAGGCGAGGCCCGGATTGATGAACTACTCCACCGCGGGCGCGGGAAACTTCTCGCATTTCGCCAGCGAAGTGTTCCGCCGGGCGGCCGGCTTCCAAGCCGTGCACGTGCCAAGCAAGGGCGCGCCCGAGGCGCTGATGGAGGTGCTAGCGGATCGCGTCGATTTTTTCTTTGCGCCGTTGATCGTGGCGCTGCCGTTTCTCAAGGACGGCAGGCTGCAGGCGCTCGCGGTGAGCGGATCCCAACGCACCACCGCGCTGCCTGACGTTCCGACCACGGTGGAAGCAGGATTTCCGAACTCGGAGTATAATTTCTGGGTCGGGATGTTCGCGCCCTCGAAGACTCCGTCTCCCATCCTGGACAAGCTCTACGCGGAAACGCGCAAGGCGCTGGAAAATCCGCTGGTGCAGGAGAAGCTTGCGCGCCTGGGCGCCGACCCGATGATCCTGACCACGTCGGCATTCGAAAAGCTGGTGCAGGCGGAGGTCGCCATCAATACGAAAATCGCGACCGCCGCGGGGGTCAAGGCCAACTGACCCTGCAGAACGCATCGGGAGGAATGAATGGACCGTTTCCTCATGATCTTTTTTGCCGGCGTGCTGCTCGCGCCCACGGCAGCGCAATCGAACCCTGATTATCCCAACAAGCCAGTCCGGATCATCGTCAACGTCGCCCCCGGCGGCGGCGTCGACACTGCAACGCGCATCATTGCGGACAAGCTGCGCGCGCGGCTGGGCCAGCCGTTCGTGGTCGAGAACCGGCCGGGCGCGGGCGGCAACATCGGCGCGGAAGTGGTGTTCCAGTCGGAGGGCGACGGCTACACCCTGCTGGCGTCTTCGCCGACGCCGCTCGCGATCAACGGCTGGCTGTACAAGAAGCTCAATTTCGAGCCGGCCGGGTTCGAGCCGGTCGCAATGATGTCGCGGATCCCCAATGTGCTGGTCGTTCGATCGGATTTTCCCGCCAAATCGGTGCAGGAGGTCGTCGCGGTCGCAAAAGCCAATCCGGGCAAGTTCACCTTCGGATCACAGGGGATCGGCACCGCGTCGCATCTCACCGGCGAGCTATTCATGACGCTGACCGGAACAAAGCTCTTGCACGTCCCGTACAAGGGCAACACGTCGGGTGTGCTGACTGACGTGGTCGCGGGCCACGTCGACCTGAGCTTCATCCAGTTTTCCGCGGTCCACGAATTGCAGCAGAGCGGCAAGCTGCGCGTGCTCGCGGTCGCCACCGACAAGCGCATGGAGGCTTTACCGGACGTGCCCACCATGGCGGAGGCGGGATTTCCCGACGTCGTGTCGGAGACGTGGAACGCGATCAGCGCTCCGCCGAAGACTCCCAGTCCTATCATTCTCAAGCTCAACACGGCGATCAACCAGGCGCTGCAGGAACCGGAAGTCCTGGCGCGCTTGCGCGATCTGCAGGTGCTGGTGGGCGGCGGCGACGCGGTCCAGACGAGGAAGTTCGTCGAGGAGCAGCGGGCGCTTTGGGGCAGAGTAATCGAGGCTGCCAGCGTGCCGCAGCAATGAAACATCGCCACGGCGCTGCGCGAAGCCGTTGAGAGACACCGGCGGCTTGGCCTACTATTCCGCCCTGCAAGGAAAAAGCATCATGGCCGACAAGCAATACGATCGCTCGACCCAGGATCTCGGCAACATCGTCAATCTCGGGCACGTCAACGTCTGCATCACCGACCAGCACCTGGCGACACACTATTATGTCACCGGCCTTGGCCTGACCCGCGATCCTTTTCTCAATACCGGCGCGCGCCTGATGTGGATCAATGTCGGCATGAGCCAGTTCCATCTGCCCAATGGGCAGCCCGACGTGGTGCGCGGCGTCACCGGACTGGTGGTGCCGGATCGCGCCGCATTGCTCGACCGCCTGACGCAGGTGCGCAAGCCGCTGGAGGGGACCAAATTCGACTTCCGCGAAACCAACGACTGCGTCGAGACCGTCTGCCCGTGGGGCAATCGCATCAACGTCCATGCGCCTGACGAGAACAGCTTCGGCCGTATCGTGCTGGGGATGCCGTACATCGAATTCGACGTGCGCCCCGGCACCGCGGACCGCATCGCCGGCTTCTATCGCGATGTCATGGGCGCGCTCGCGACGGTGGTCGATAACGGAAGCGGCCGCAAGGCCCGAGTACAGGTGGGCGAGAAGCAATACTGGTACTTCCGCGAGACGGAAGAGCCCGAGAAGCCATATGACCGCCACCACGCGCAAATCTATATCACGAATTTCTCCGGCCCCTATCGGCGCCTGAAGGAACTCGGCCTCATCACCATGGAGGTGAACGACCACGAATATCGCTTCAAGGACGTGATCGACACGGATACGCACGAGGTGCTGTTCACCGTGGAGCACGAGGTGCGCAGCCAGACCCATCCGCTGTATGGCCGGCCGCTGGTCAACCGCAATCCAACGCAGAGCAATCGCGCCTACAAGCCGGGCCATGACAGCATGTCCTGGGCGATGGCCTGAGCCCGCCGCAGATGCATTGAACGCATGACCACTCGACGCGCCCTGGTGATCGGCGGTTCGCTCGGCGGACTGCTAGCCGCAAATCTGCTGCGGCACGCCGGCTGGGACGTGACCGTGTTCGAGCGCAACGCCGAGGATCTGACCGGCCGCGGCGCCGGCATCAGTACGCATCCGCAGCTCATCGACATTCTCCACCGCGTCGGCATCGACTTCGACGAGTCCATGGGGATCAGGGTCGATACCGTCATCTGCCTGGACAAGAGTGGCAAGACCTATCTCGAAACCAAGACGGCGCGCACCATGAGCTCATGGGGTCGGCTCTATCGCTCGTTGCGCGATCCGCTTCCGGCCGAAAGCTATCGTCTCGGCATGGCGCTGCGGGAGATCGAGCAGGACGCCGGGAGCGTCATCGCCGTCTTCGCCGACGGCGCGCGCGTGAGCGGCGACCTCCTGGTGGGCGCCGATGGTGTGCGCTCCACCGTGCGCGAGCAGTTCCTGCCGGATATCGAACCTAATTATGCCGGATACGTCGCCTGGCGCGCGATGCTGGATGAGAGCGACGTGCCGCCCGACATCCGGGCGGAGATTTTCGAGCGCTATACGTTCTGTCTGCCGGACGGCGAACTGTTCCTTGCCTATCCCGTTCCCGGCCGCAACAATGAGACCCAGGCTGGCCGCCGCGCCTACAACATCGTCTGGTACCGGCCCACCGACCGCGAGACGACGCTGGTCGATCTCTGCACCGACGCGACCGGCCGGCGCCACGGCACCGCGATCCCTCCGCCGTTGATCCGTCCCGAGATCACCGCCGCGATCAAGGCAACGGCGCGCGCCCTCGTCGCGCCCCAGGTCGCCGAAATCTTCGCGCGCACGCCGCAGCCGTTCTTCCAGCCGATCTTCGATCTCGAATCGCCGCAGACGGTGTTCGGGCGCGTGGCGCTGCTCGGCGATGCCGCCTTCGTGGCGCGGCCCCATGTCGGCGCGGGGGTCACCAAGGCGGCGTTGGATGCGGCAAGTCTTGCGGACGCGACGGCGGACGACGATCTTGTCGCCGGCCTGCAACGCTATCAGAGCGCGCAACAACCCTTCGGCAGCGGCTTGGTGGCGCTTGGACGTGAAGAAGGGGCCTATCTCAGCGCCCAGCTCAAGCCGCGCGATCAGCGCACGCCAGCGGAGCTGCACCGCGACATCAACGATGTGCTGCACGCCCATAATTCGCGCAGCGAGAACCTGCGTAGCGTTCTGGTCGGCTCGCGCCGCGCGTCGTGAATTGCCGCCCAGGGCTCCGGCCCTGGTGTGACCGTCCCCCTACTCCACCGGAGTCACGCTGACGGAGCTTTCGAGCCGCTGGCCTCCGGAGGCGTAGATGACGCCATCGATCGGGGCGACGTCGGCGTAATCGCGGCCGATGGCCAGCACCACGTGGTCATCGCCGGCAAACATGTCGTTGGTCGGATCAAGCCCGCACCAGCCGACATCCTCGCCACACCCCACCAGCATCCACGCGTGCATGGCGTCGGCGCCTTCAAGGTTGTCCTCCTTAGCGTGGAAGGTTCGAAGGTAGCCGCTGACATAGGCAGCGGGCAGCCCGAGGCCGCGCATTCCGGAGATCATGATGTGGGCGAAGTCCTGGCAAACGCCGCGCCGCAGGGCGAACGACATCGGTGGAGTCGTCGTCGCGGTGGTGACGCCGGCTTCGTAGACGAAGTCGGTTTTGATCCGCCGCATGAGATCGACGGCGCCTTCGAGAACCGGGCGTCCGGGCGAGAAACTCTCGGCGGCATAAGCGCGGATTTCCGGATCGAGCGAGACCTGCCGGCTGGGGAACAGGTAATGCGCGGGCGAGTTCGGCGACAGATCGGTGGATGCGAACGCCGCATCGCGAATCTCTTCCCATGGCTGAGTGCTGCTCGCCCGCGGCGGGTCCTCGCTCTTGACCGCGACCCGCGCCGCGACCCGGACGCTCAAAGTATCGTGCGGCTGATCGAGCTCGATCCATGTCATCCGGTTGCCGAAGAAATCGTGGCCTTCGCGCCGCCCGATCGGGAGCGGGTCGATATCCAACGCAGTGGCGTGAACGCGCTGTCCCGGGCGATCGATCGGCGTGAGCCGCAGCACATGGCGCGAGTAAGCGACCGGCGACGCATAGTGATAGATCGTCGTTTGCCGGACGTCGTAGATCATCCGAGCGCCTCCCAGCGAACCTCGGCGCGCTCATGCGTCGTGAAATAGGTGGATGCAATCACGTCGGCGAGCTTCATCAGCGCGCTTTCCGTCCGGCGGAATGTCGCCATGTCGAGCGCCACGGCAGCAGCGGTACGGAACTGCGTCGCGAGCGAGGTCGCGATCTGCTCGGGCGGCGAGAGGCGGCCGTCGTCGCTTCGCGGCGGCAGCGCAGCGAGATGCGCCTCGATGCGGCCGAGCTGATAGGCGACCGAGCGTGGATTGCTGGGATCGAGCACCACGAGATCGATCACTGGAGCCGGCGCCGCCACCATGACGTAACGCAGCCGGTAGGTGATCTGGCTGTCGGCGAGTTCCAGCAGGACGTCGAGCGCGCCGTCGAGCTTGGTGAACGCGAACTGTTCGACGAAACGGCAGGTTGCAATCGCCCGCTCGATGCGGCGGCCGAGTTCGAGGAAGCGCCATCCGGCGAGCTGACTCATATTTTCCTGAGCCAGTCCCGAAAATGACGCGATGATGCGCAACCCGCGATTGGCGCGCTCGAAGATCGCGCTTTCGGTCGCCGGGAGATCCATCGGCACGTTGATCAACTCAAACAGGTCGGTCAGCGCCCGCCACGCGTCGGGAGAGAAGCGGTCGCGGATCACCGATGCCGCCGACTTCGCCGCCCCGACCAGATAGGGCATCGCACCATCGAGGTCGCGGTTCTGCAATGCGGCCGCGGCGACGAGCACCGGCTTGGCATTGGGCAGCTCCGTTGGCACCGCCTCCCAGTCTCCGAGCAGCGCACAGATCCGCGCGACCACCCGCGTCGCTGCCTCGTCGCTGTCGCCGGCGCGGGTGACGAGCGCCCGGACCAGCCGAAGCGTCGCCTCGGCACGTTCCACGTAGCGAGCCACCCAGAACAGATTGTTGGCGGCCCGGCTCGGCAGCGCTCCCGTCGCCCGCGAGATCGTGATCCGGTCCGGCGCGGGCAACAACGTCGTCTCGGCCACCGGCTTGTCCGACAGCACCCAGGCGTCGCCGGTGCGTCCGCCCCGCTGCAAGCTCACCGCGCGGGCGTCGACATCGTCGGCCACCCGGACGAACCCACCGGGCATGACCCGCCAGCCCTCGGTGGTCCGCGCCAGGAACAGCCGCAGCGTGAACGGTCGCGGCTCGAGCCTGCCGTTTCGCCACATCGGCGTCGTCGAAAGGGTGACGGCCTCCTTGGCGACGAAATCGATGCCGCGATGGGAAATCTGCGTGAGGATCCTCGTTCGTTCGTCGGGATCGAGCGCCGCGCCGAGAACCTCGCGCCGTTCGCCGTAGCCCGGCAGTTCTCCGCTGAACGCCGAAGCGATCACCATCTCATCGAGCCGCTCGATGATCTCGTTGCGTGCGCGCGCCTGGCCGAGCCACCAGGTTGCGACATTGGGCAACGCCAGGTCGCTGCCGAGCACGGCTGGCGCCAGCGCGGGCAGAAAACTCGACATCGCCCGCGCCTCGACCACACCGGACCCGAGCGCATTGGCGATCACGACCGTGCCATCGCGCACGGCCTGCACCAGCCCCGGCACACCGAGGCGCGAACGCGCATTGAGTTCGAGCGGATCGGCGAAGTCCGCATCGAGGCGCCGCACCAGCACTTCCGCGCGCTTGAGGCCGGACACCGTGCGGATGAACACGCCGTCGTCGCGGACCGTCAGGTCCTCGCCCTCGACCAGCAGGAAGCCGAGATAGCGCGCGAGGTAAGCGTGCTCGAAATAGGTTTCGTTCAGCGGGCCCGGCGTCAGCACGCAGACACGGGAATCATCTTGCCGGTTGAGCCCGGACAGCTCGGCCTGAACGGCCTGGAAGAACGGCGCCAAGCGCTCGACCCTGAGCTCGCGATAAACATCGGGCATGGCGCGCGACAGCGCGAGCCGGTTTTCGAGCGCATAACCTGCGCCCGAGGGCGCCTGAGTGCGGTCGCCGAGCACCCACCAATGGCCGGTTGGCGACCGCCCGACGTCAACGGCATAGAATCGCAGATGCACGCCACCCGCCGGCGCAACGCCAACGAGCGGCCGCAAGAACTCCGGATTGCCGGCGATGACGGTGGCGGGCACCCGGCCCTCACGCACCAGCCGCGCCGCGCCGTAGGCATCCGCCAGCACCGCCTCCAGCAGTTCGGCGCGCTGGGCCAGTCCGGCCTTGAGCATCTGCCATTCCGACGCGTCGATCAGGAGGGGAACGTGGCTCAACGGCCAGGGCCGCTCGGCCCCGGCGGTTTCCTCATAGACGCGATAGAAGACGCCGGAATCGTGCACATGGCGATCGGCGGCGGCGAAACGTGCGCTGAGCTGCTTCGGCCCCAGCGCCGCGAACATCGCCAGCAACGGCTGCCAATGGGACCGCACGCGACCGTCGCGGTCCATCATCTCGTCGAAAATGCCCGGCAGCGGTCGATAGCCCGCCAGCAGCGGCGCGATATCGCTCTGCGCAGACTCGCTGTCGCGCCGCCCGGCCATGCGGCTATCAGACACGAGGCGGACGCCTGAGGTCCAGCGTCATCGGGTATTCGAGCGAGCGTTCCTCCTCGGGGAAGTCACGCGACCCCGGCGTGTGGCCGTGATCCTGGAAGCGCGCCAAGCGCCGCGCTTCCGCTTCATACGAATTGACCGGAACGGTTTCGTAGTTGCGGCCTCCGGGATGGGCGACATGGTAGACGCAGCCGCCCAGCGAACGCCGGCTCCAGAGGTCGAAGATATCGAATGTGAGGGGGGCGTGGACATCGATCGTCGGCTGCAGCGCGGCGGCCAGCTTCCACGCCTTGAAGCGTATGCCCGCGACGTATTCGCCGGAACGGCCGGTCGAGGTCAACGGAATGCGGCGCCCGTTGCAGGTGACGACATGGCGGCTGGCATTGAGACCCTCGACTTTCACCTGCAGCCGCTCGACCGAGGAATCCACGAAGCGCGCCGTGACTCCGGCGGTGGTGTCTTCGCCAAGCACATGCCAGGGCTCCAGCGCGTGACGCAGCTCCAGGTTCACGCCACCATAGGTAACGGCGCCGTAGAATGGAAAGCGAAACTCGCGCTGGGCGTGAAACCAGTCCGGCGCGAAATCGTAGCCGGCGCCGCGAAGATCCTCCAAGACGCCGAGAAAGTCCTCCCAAACGCAGTGCTCCAGCATGAACCGATCGTGCAGCGCAGTGCCCCAGCGCACCAGCGAGCCGTGCTGCGGCTCGCGCCAGAACCAGGCGATCAAGGCGCGCAACAGCAACTGCTGCGCCAGGCTTATCCGCGGGTGAGGCGGCATTTCAAAAGAACGGAATTCGACCAGGCCCAGCCGTCCCGTCGGGCCGTCGGGTGAGAACAGCTTGTCGATGCAGACCTCGGCACGGTGGGTGTTGCCGGTGACATCGACGAGAAGATTGCGAAACAGGCGATCGACCAACCATGGACGCGGCGGTTCGCCCTCACCCGGCGGCGGCACCGTCGCAAGCGCGATCTCCAGCTCATAAAGCTGGTCGTGGCGCGCTTCGTCGACGCGCGGAGCCTGGCTGGTCGGGCCGATGAACAACCCCGAGAACAGGTAAGACAGTGAAGGATGCCGCTGCCAATAAAGGATCACGCTCTTGAGCAGATCGGGCCGGCGCAGGAACGGACTGTCCGCCGCAGTCGACCCACCCAGCACCACGTGATTGCCGCCGCCGGTTCCGGTGTGGCGGCCGTCGATCATGAACTTGTCGGTGCCGAGCCGGCAGAGACGCGTTTCCTCGTAGAGCGTGCGCGTGAGCGCGACCGCCTCGCGCCAGCTCGCAGCGGGATGGACGTTGACCTCGATGACGCCAGGATCGGGCGTCACCTTGATGACGTTCAAGCGCGGATCGGACGGCGGCTCATAACCTTCCACGTGGACCGGCATCGCCAGCTCGCCGGCGGTCGCCTCGATGACGGCGAGGAGCTCGAGATAGTCTTCCAGTCGTTCGACCGGCGGCATGAATACACAAATCCGGCCATTGCGCGGCTCCACGGTGAGCGCGGTGCGGACGGGAACGCTCGCTCCTGACGGCGAGCCGACAACGCGCGCGGATGCACCCTGGGCGCGACGGAATTCCACTACCTTGGCGCGGGCGACGGCCTCCTCGCTGCGAGCGGCGATGACGTGCGCCAGCGTCTCAAGATCGGGCAATTCGCCGCGCTCGGCCATGGGATCGGCCGGGACGAGATGCGGATAATCGACCGGCTTCACATGCGGCAGCGAGGTCAGCGGCAGGCGAAAGCCGATCGGAGAATCGCCGGGTGCAAGGAACAGATGCCGCCGCCGCGTCTGCCAGATCTCGCTGACCCAGCCGGTTGCGGCCTGCGCGCTCCAGCGCTGCACCGGCAACACGTAACCTGCCGGCGCGCCGAGGTGGCGCTCGAACGTGCGCAGGATGCGATCGCGCTCGACCGGATCGTCGATCTTGGGATCGCTCGGATCGATGTTCTCGGGCAGTTCGCCCTGCCTGAGCATGCGTTCGGCGGGGTCTTCATAGGCGGGTTGCGCGTAATCGGGGTCGAGGCCGAGGCGGAGTGCGATCGCCTGCGCAAAACGCAGCGCATCCTCGGCAAGCGGCCGCGTATCGGCGGTCTCCGTCTCGATCAAGGCGCCGTCCCGCCAGGTCGCCTTGCCGTCGCGCCGCCAGTAGAGCGCGAACGCCCACCGCGGCAGCGGTTCTCCCGGATACCATTTGCCCTGGCCATAATGCAGGAGCCCGCTGGGCGCAAAGCGATCGCGCAGGCGACGGATCAACTCGTCGGCGCGGTCGCGCTTGGTTGGGCCCAGCGCGGCGGTGTTCCATTCCGCCGATTGGTAATCGTCGATCGAAACGAATGTGGGCTCGCCGCCCATCGTGAGGCGCACATCGCCGCCGGCAAGATCCTTGTCGACCTGCTCGCCCAGCGCATCGAGCGCCGCCCATGCTTCATCGGAGAATGGGTAAGTCACGCGCGGCTGTTCCGCGATGCGCGTGACGGTCATGGCGAAGGAGAAGGCAACTTCCGCAGATTCGACAGCCCCGCTGATTGGCGCCGCGGCGCGGAAGTGCGGCGTGGCGGCGAGCGGGAGGTGGCCCTCCCCGCACAACAAGCCGGACGTGGCGTCGAGCCCGATCCAGCCCGCACCCGGCACGTACACTTCAGCCCAGGCGTGCAGGTCGGTGAAATCCTGCGTCGCACCTGCGGGCCCATCGATCGGAAGCACGTCCGGCCGCAACTGGATCAGATAGCCCGACACGAAGCGCGCCGCGAGGCCGACGTGACGCAGGATTTGCACGAGCAGCCACGCACTGTCGCGGCACGAGCCCGACTTCGCCGCAAGCGTCTGCTCCGGCGTCTGCACGCCGGCTTCCATGCGGATCAGATAGCTGACCTCATGGTGCAGACGTTGATTGAGGCCAACTAGAAAATCGACGATATTCATCCGATCGCGTGGGATCGAAGCGAGAAACGCCGACAGCAGAGGACCCGCCGGCTCGGCATCGAGAAACGGCGCAAGCTCCTCGGCGAACTCCGCGGGATAGGCGAACGGGAAAGTCTCCGCGAACGGCTCTACGAAGAAGTCGAACGGATTGATTACCGCCATGTCGGCGATCAGATCGACGGTGACCTCGAATTCGCGGGTCTTTTCCGGGAATACGAAGCGCGCGAGCCAGTTTCCGTTCGGGTCCTGCAGCCAGTTCACGAAATGCTGTGCCGGCGTCACCTTGAGCGAATAGCTCGGTACGCGAGTGCGGCAATGCGGCGCGGGCCGCAGCCTGACGACCTGTGGTCCGAGACCGACGGGGCGTTCGTACCGGTAGCGCATGGCATGGTGAAGACTGACGAGGATCGACATACACCGCTCTGCTGCGTTGAGCGAAATCGCGTGACCTCTGGACCCGCGATTTCACCTCGAGCCTTGGTCGCATGATCCCGGCATCATGCTGTAAGGCCTGGACATATTANGCAATTTTCAATGCAATTTTCGGGCCGACCACCGCGTTCGCCGTCTCGCCACCAGAGCGCACGATCGGCCNGCATGCAACAAAGCCGGGTGGCTTCCCGCTTCCCNGCCCGGCCGGGACGAGGGGTCGGGACCTTCGTCCGATGACCCGGACCTGCGAGGGAGCTCAGCCCGTCGATTGCGGCGACCCGATCGAGCGCTTGAGCCCGGCGACAATCGCGCGCAATGCATCGTCGCCGGAGTTTACGGCCTGGCGGCCGGAACCTACGGCGTGAATGAGGTCGTGGATGAACGTCAGCTTCCAGATCACCGGTGGCGGAACGATGAAAGGGTAGAGGTCCGGCTGACCCATGCTGCGATTGAGGGAATTGGCGGCAAAGGTCAGCGGCAGCCAGGCGTCGATGATCCGGTCCATCTCGGAAATGTAAGGATCGAAGTCGATGGCGGCGGACAGATCGGCACCTTTGGCCACCTTCGGCCGCAACCGCAGACCGAACGCAAACGCGGTCTCGAGCGTATCGACCATATGGAAATAGTGTGCCCAGGTTTCGGCGAAATCCTCCCACGCATGCGAGCTGGCATAGGAGGTGACGAAGCGTTCCGACCAGTCCGTCGCCGGGCCCTCGGCGTAAAGCCGTTTTAGCGACGCCTCGTAGTCCTCGCGCTCGTCGCCGAACAACCGCCGGAACTCGTCGATCCGCGGCGAGTCGGCCACCAGGCGGTCCCAGTAGTAATGCGCGATCTCGTGGCGGAAATGCCCGAGCAAAGTGCGATAGGGCTCGCCCATGGACTTGCGCTGGCGTTCGCGCTCGGGATCGTCGGCCTCCGCCACATTGAGGGTAATGAGCCCGCTGGCGTGCCCGGTCATGACCCGCGAATGCGCCGCCGCGGCTCCGATCGGATTCGAGAGGAAATCAAACGCGAGACCGTTGGGATCCTCCAGCCTGGTTGCCAACGGCAGACGAAGGCGCAGCAGCGAATAGAACAGCCGGTGCTTGGCGAATTCGATCTTCCGCCAATGCCCAAGGTTCTCGGAACCCATGAGATCGGGGATGGTGCGGTTGTGGCGACAGGCGGCGCAAAACACTTCCGCCTGGCCGCAGTTCACCAGCCAGTTGCAGACGTTGTGCCGGGCGTTGGCGCAAAACTGATATCGCTCTCCCGGCGCCGCCAACGCGCGCAGCAATCCGTCCGCTTCTTCCAGTGCGGTGACGAGCGCCCGTTCCGGCAGATAGCCGAGCCGAAGCCCGCAGCTTTCGCACGTGGTGTTCTCGAAATAGAGCGGCTGTCCGCAGTTCTGGCACTCGAAAAGCTTCATGGTCCGAGGCCCCTCACGGCCGCTGCGATGTGGCGACATGTTCGGCTGAACGCGATTCAACGCCACCGTCCCGGCAACGTTCCACTTGCGGGCGCCCCAGCAGCCCGCTGAGCGTACGATTCCGGCCGATCTCGCGCCAGTACCGGACAATCGGGTCTCAACACGTCGCTACCAGGCACGCCTTTGTGCCGGAGCGCAGATCCGCTCCCGGCATCGCCCTTGCTGCGTCATTGCAGCGACAGCTCCGGACCTCTTGCTGGACCCTGTCATGCCGCGCCGGTAAGATCGCCGGATGCACGCTGCACGCGTCCCAGGGGAAGGCACCTTGATGACCCAGGTCGACACCGAAAAATTTCGCTTGCGCCATTTCGTCGAGAAGCTCGTGCAGGAAGGCGAATGCGTTGTCCATGATGCTCCGATCGACCTCATCGATGTGGCAGCGGTGCTCGATTGCAATCCCAATGCCGTCTGGTTCCGCGCGGTGGGGCCGGAGAAGACCGAGCTCGTCGGCAACGTGATGGGCACCCGGCGCCGCCTCGCAGCTGCGCTCGATACCGACGAGACCGGCTTTCCCGCTGCCTTGCGCGAGCGCCTTCGCCACCCCGTTGCCCCGATCGAGGTGCCGTCTTCGGACGCTCCGGTGCACGACGTCGTATTGACCGGAGACGACGCCGACCTGACGACCCTGCCCGTGCACCTGCAGCACGGGCTCGACGGTGCCCCTTACATTTCCGCCAGCATCGACTATGCGCACGACCCGCAGTCGAGCGTCACCAATATCGGCTGCCGCCGCCTGATGCTGCGCGGCCCGCGTGCCGCCGGGGTCGACCTCAACGCTCCAAGCGACTTGCGGGCGCTCTATCAAGCCGCGGTCGCGAGAGGCGAGCGCATGCCGGTCGCATTCGCGGTGGGCAGCCATCCGACTGATTTTCTCGCGGCCGTCGCCTCAACCCCGCCGATGGACGAGCTTGAAGTGATCGGCGCCGTGCGCGGCGCGCCGGTGCCGGTGGTGAAATGCGTCACCGTCGACGTCAAGGTACCGGCCGATGCCGAGATGGTGCTCGAGGGCTATATCGACGAGCGCGGGCTGGTCGAACCCGAGGGCCCTTACGGCGAATATATCGGCTATTACGGCTTGCTCAAAAGCAACCCGGTGTTTCACCTCACCGCCATTACCAAGCGCCATGATGCCCTGTTCCAGACCGTGACCATCGGCGGCGCCCGCCTCGGCTACACCGACACCGCGCAGCTCGGCGCGGCTAAGACCGAGGCCGCCATCTGGAACGTACTGCAGCAGGCCATCCGCGAGCCGGTCGCCGTCTGCTGCACCGCCTCCTCCGGCGGCATGTACAACGTGCGGGTCTCGCTGCGTCAGCGCAATCCGGGCGAGGCGCGCAACGCCATTGCCGCGGTGTTCTGCTCTTCCGGCGACGTCAAGCATGTGTTCGTGGTCGACGACGACGTCGATGTCTTCTCCGACGAGCAGATCGACTGGGCGTTGGCCACGCGCTTCCAGGCCGACCGCGACTTCGTGGTGGCATCGGGCTTCCGCTGCGTCCCGCTCGATCCTTCGCTGCAAGGCAACCGTACCGGCGCGAAGGGCGGGTTCGACTGCACCAAGCCCTTCGGCAAGGGCGACAGCGTCGAGTTCACGGTGCCGCATCCGCCGCAGATGCCGCAGCGTCCGCGCCGCTCGCTTGAAGCGGCGCTCACCGAAGGCGCCGCCACCTATCTCGAACTCATGGCGGCGCTCGGCACCCGTGACGGGCGCGAAATCCTGCGCGACTTCGGCAAGCTCTACGAGCAAGGGCGCCTCAAGCGCCTTCAGGACGGCCGCTATACTTTGAATGGCGGCGGAGCGTGAGCCGCCTCGCGCCCCGTCTTACGCGCTGGCACCGGCCGCACGCTTCTGACGCCGCCTTGCCGATCGCTGCGCCGGGGCGACGCTGTGACCGAGATCCTCTGAAGGCGCCCGGACGCCTGCCTTTGCGCGCTCGAGGACGAAGCGAGCGTAATCGTCCATGTCACCGCGGAACGGTTTTATGTGGCCGTCGGCGGCAAGCCACAGCCGGTCGGCCACCAGGTCGATCAGCGAGCGGTCGTGCGTGATGAGGATGACCGCTCCTTCGTAATCGTTCAGGGCCTCCAGCAGGGCGCGGCGGCTGTCGATGTCGAGATGGTTGGTCGGCTCGTCGAGAATCAGCAGGTGCGGCGCCACCATCGCCACCAAGTTCAGCAACAGCCGCGCGCGTTCACCACCGGACAGGTCGACGATCGTGGTCTCCTGCTTGTCGAAACCCAATCCGAATTGCGCGAGCCGCGACCGGC
>JGI12053J15887_10000151_pt1 | contig 23935 bp, 24 predicted proteins | sample MedBloCAOM1_O3_FD_15887 | JGI IMG/M metagenome (IMG submission 15887)
ACCATGATCAGAATGCGGAGAACGTCGTTCCCAACGCGACCATTGCGGTTGAAAAAAGATAGAACCACGGGGCAACGCGAGATCGGCCAAAAATGAGGACCCCGAAGAACGTCGCCTCCAGCATGAAGGCCGTGAATGTCTCGTACGAAAGCAGTGGCCCTTGAATTGGTCCCGACATCCTGGACAGCACGCTCCAGTTCATGCCGAACTGAAATGCCATCACGATGCCGGACACGACACCAAGGCCGAACGCCATGCCGAATATCTTGAGCCAGAAGTCGAACAGCGCACGGTAGGCCGCGCGGCCGGTGCTCAGATGCAGCGCTTCAAGGACGGTGAGCCAGGCGGCCAGTCCGATCGTGAATGTCGGAAAGATAATGTGAAATGTGATGGTAGATGCGAATTGAATTCGCGACAGGAAGAGCGCTGTCATATCCATTGCAATTTTCCTGGCTTGGGACCGCCGCAATAATTGGATGCCCGTGACTCCTGAAGTCGTGGAGGACGAGGGCAACTATTCGAAAGTAGCAGCGGGACAATGGAGGACTATTAAATTCGCGGTTAGTTTAGACCGGTCGTGCCATCCAGCGTTTCGACAAGCGGATCAAGAGGCCTCACCGCCTCCCAACCGGCAGCCTGTTGTCGCGTCACGCTGCCACGCTCCGCGATGGCGGGGCCATGAATTCCGGGCCGACCGGATCGGTGATGGTTTCGCGCAAAATCCGATCGATCTCGGCCTTGGCAGAGGCATCGAGCGACCAGCCAACCACCTCTTCGACCGGCCGCAGCTGATCGGGATGACGCGCGCCCCACAATGCCGTCGTGATGCCCTGGTCGAGCATCCAGCGGACCGCCAGATGAATTACGCGCTTGCCGAAGCGTTGCCGGGCGAGCCGATCGAGCTTGCGCACAGCGGTCACATATTGTGCGAACCGAGGTTGGCGAAACTTCGGGTCGGTGCGCCTCAGATCGTCGCCATCGAACACCGTATCCGCCTGCATTCGTCCGGACAGCAGGCCCCGGCACAGCGCGCCGTATCCCAGCATCGCGATTTTATTGTTCTGGCAATAGGGCAATAGGTCGGTCTCGATGCCGCGTTCGAACAGATTGTACGGCGGCTGCAGCACATGCAGCGGCGCAACGCGGCGGAACCGTTCCATCTGAACGACCGAAAAATTGCTCACTCCGATGGCGCGGATTTTCCCCTGCTCGAACAGCGTGTTCATGGCTTCCGCGGTTTCTTCGATCGTAATCAACGGGTCGGGCCAATGGACCTGATAGATGTCGATGTAATCGGTTCGAAGCCTGCGCAAGGAATCCTCAACCTCCCGCGTGATGCGGGCGCGGCTGGCATTGCGAGATACTTTTCCGCCCTCCCATTGCAGTCCGGCCTTGGTGGCAATCAGCACGTCCGGGCGCAGCCGGCCTTCGGCGATCGCCCTGCCCACGATCTCCTCGGAACGGCCNAAGCCGTAGNCCGGCGCCGTGTCGACAAGGTTGATGCCATGCTCGAATGCGGCCCGGATGGTAGCGACAGATTCAGCTTCGTCGGTACCACCCCACATCCAACCGCCGATCGCCCACGTGCCGATAGCGACGGGCGACACCTTGAGCGAGGTGCCGGGAATTTCCGTAAGCTTCGTGTTCACTTTAAGCTTTTCTGCTTNATCATCCATGATTCTCTTCTTTCAATGCGTCTGTCTGAGGCGTGCAGGCAGCGGACAAGTCCGGTCTCACTCCCCAGCGATTGAGGGCTCGGTATAGAGCCCCGCCTCCTCCGCAGCGATGAGCCCGAGGGCGGTCCAGTCGAGCCCGCCGTAACCACGCGCGATTCCCGTGATCAACCGGTCCCGGACCACGCTCACCGACGGCATCGGGGCGCCCGCATGCTCTGCCTCCGCGAGCGCCAGGCGCACGTCCTTGAGCACGAGCGGCAAGACAAACCCGGGCGCGTAGGTCTGCTTCGCAATCTTGTCGCCGTAAATCTTGTGCGCACGTCCACCGAACATCGTGCTCGTCATGATATCGATGAAAGGCTGCGGATCCAGTCCACGCTTTCGGACCACGGCAACGACTTCACCGAGCATCTCCAGGGCCGTCGCGCTCATCATGTTGCCGAGCAACTTGACGAGGTTTGCGTCTGCCGGGTCGGCGCCGATCACAAAGGTCCTTTGTCCGAGACTGTCGAGGAGCGGCTGGCAGCGCTCGACATCGGCCGGGACGCCGGCGGCGACGATGAACAGCTGGCGTGCCTTGGCGGCGTCCGGATTCCCGAACACCGGTGCAGCGACATAGCCCTGCCCGTTCCGCGCGTGCTCGCTCGCGAGCAGCGACGCGGCCGCCGTGCTGATCGTACTCATCGACAGATGAATCGCGCCGGGCATCAGACCCGCGGCCAGGCCGTCGAAACCGGTGTCACTCCGACCGAACACGATTTCGCGCACGGCGTCGTCGTCCGGCAACATGCTGATGACAACCTCGCAGTCGAGCAGGTCACCGATATCCGTGGTAGCCCTGATACCGAGCGCCTCAAGCTTGCCGATCTGATCCGGGCGGCGGACGTATGCGATCACCCGTCGTCCGGCGGCCACGAGGTTTGCGGCCATCGCCGTTCCCATATGACCAAGGCCGACAAAGCCGATGTCGCCGAGCACCGGGGGGCGAGTGCTTTCGGAGGCGAGAGGCGGGCGGGGTTCGTGCTTGCACATAAGAGCTCCTGACCCGACGCAACCGCACCGTTTGATGCGTAATCTTGTGACGGGCACACCAAAGGATCTGGTGATGAGTTGATCTTGCGCTTGTCTCGGCTTGCCGCGCTTTACGTCTTCTTGCTTGGATCCCTGAACCAACTTGGGACTCGCCATGGCGCATGCTCCGCCCCGTCGCCCACACATGCCGCCCCGAGTAAAATCGAATTTAGTTATCTGAACCGGAATTTAATGGTGCCGGACATCCATCCGCTTACTCTCGTCCCTGACCGCAATTCTCGTAAAGGCGGGCAGCGTCGCTTCCTTTGTGAGCAGCAATGAATGACATCGGCATCAGCCTTTCGGGTTTTCGTTCCGCCTCTCCATCGATCGTCGAAATTTCGCCGCCCGATATCGCTCGTCGCCAATCGGCGAATTGGGGCGCAATACAGGCAGACACGGTAAGGGTTACCCGGCGCGAGACTTTCGAATACAGCTTTCAAGCCCGACGGCATTTACTGATCGCTTACGAACGCGCCGAACGGGATGATGGCGAGACACTTATCGAGGGGTTGCCAAAATCGACCTTGCGCGAGTTCAACTGCAAGCTCAGCTTCGTGCCTGCCGGGCATCGGTTCTACGGGTGGCAGACGCCGCGGGTACTGACGCGCGTCACATACTTTTATATCGATTCGCAGGATCCGCTGTTTGATCCGGAATCCGGCATCACCCCCGCGATCAGCCCGCGCCTGTTCTTTTTCGATCAAGCCGTCTGGGACACGGCGCTCAAACTCAAGGCCGAGGTGGGGAATTCCGACCCTTGGAGCCGCCAGTATGCAGAGGCCTTGAGTCTCGTACTGATGCACGAACTGATCCGATTGGAGCGAACGACGTCGGCTCCGGCAGCGTCGCTTCGTGGCGGCTTGCCAGTGTGGCAGCAGAAGCGCGTGGTGGAATTCATCGAGGAGCATCTCGCTGAGGAAGTTTCACTGGCCGCGCTCGCTGAACTCGCCGACCTCAGCCTCTATCATTTTGCGCGCGCCTTCAAGCAGTCCTTCGGCGCGCCTCCACATCGCTACCATATGGCCCGCCGGATGGATCACGCGCGGGCCCTATTGCAGAAGCCGGCGCTCTCGGTGACGGAGATCGGCATCGAGACTGGATTTCGCGAAACCAGTTCGTTTACGAGGGCATTTCGCAAATTCACCGGACTTACGCCGACCGAATATCGGCGTCACCGGCAGGATTAGGCTCACAGGACGGAACCCAAACCACCGATGACCGCCGAGGTCACTGCCTCGCCTGGTGCCCTCGCCAACAAATCAGGGCGACCACTGCGATTTACGGCTCACCATCAAATCCCGCCTCTGCGTTCGCGTTCAGGCGTCCTTGCGAGGCGGAGAGCTGCATGATCAGTCGTTGTATTTCGGTCCGCCATGATAACGGTACTCATCGGGCTCGGCCGAATGCATCGCATAACCCGGCATCATGGCGTTGCCGTTCTGCCAATAACCGCCGTCGGTGTACGGATTGCCCGGTCCCAGATTTTGACAATTTGCGCTGGGGTAGAACTGCGCGCAATAGCCGGGGTCTTCGATAACGGCCTGCGCCAGAGCGGGAGTTGCGAAAGCTGCCGCGGCAGCGGCGGCGGCGCCAATCAATGCTAGTTTCATCTTGATCTCCTGGTTGGATGGTAACGCTGGATGATGCAAGATTACATCGGAAGGCAGTTGCAATTCCGCCAGTAAACTCTGTTTGAGAATGCACTTCGTATGGGAGTGCGCGCGTTGGTCTCACTCAAAAGATTTAATGGTCTCGAAAGGCCCCGCTACCTATCTACCTGAGAAGGACAAGCAGGAGATAGCGGCCGTGAAGGTAATCGCCGGAAGAAGGGGCGTCTTGAGAACATTGACTTTGACTGCGGCCACGAGCGCAATTGGTCTTGTATCGGCGGGGCTCAAACCCGCCGCGGCAGCCGTCGAGTCCGCGTTGACGCCTCCCGGTGCGACGCATCTCGATACGTTGAAGAAGCGTCTGGCGCAGGCGCCGCGCCGTCGCGATTTCAAGACCGTGCCGATGATCTTGAACCATCAGGAGCAATGGGATCAGGAGGCATTGACAGAGGTGCTCTCCTATCGGCCTGCGCCAAGGCAGGTCTGGGACAATACCGACATCGCAGGCCCCTGGCTGAACCTGATGCGCAACGCGCTCAATTCGCAGATATGGTCGTTCAAGCATCCTGACTTCCTCGCTGTCTCGGTGACGCATGGTACGGCGCAGCTCGCGCTCTACGACCAGGCCGTGTGGGACAAGTACCAACTCACCAGGCTGGCCGGCGACGAGTTCAAGACCAATACGCTGATGATCGAGCAGAACGCGGCGGCGGCCGATCCCGCCAACTATGAGGACCCGGCGGGCCCCTTCTCCGGCGCGGATAATTCGATCCCTGCGCTGATGCGGCGCGGCGTGGTCTTCATGTCCTGCCATAATGCAATCTGGGAACACGCCGTGGCCCTGATCAAATCCGGCATCAACCCTGACAAGCTCCCTCATGCCGCGCTCGCGGCTGAATTGACCAACCATCTGGTCGATGGCGCCGTCCTGATCCCCGGTGCCTCCGGTACGCTGCCCGAATTGCAGCAGGCCGGCTTTCACTACGCAACGTAACACCGAGCTCTGACACGGGACTCATCATGTCAACGCTTACGCTCGATGGCACGCCGGTCGCTTCCAACCCAGCCGCTCACCGCAGCAGGGCGGACGCGCTGCGGATTGCTGGGCTCGCTCTGCTTTCTATCCGCTTCATTCAAGGATTCATCTATTGGGGCGGCGGTTCGCGCCGCTTCATCTACGCGCCTGCCAAACTCGATCCGAACGCTGCAAGCTGGATGGCCAACAAATTCCAATCGGCGATGCCGGGCGCGTTGCTCGGAACGGACCATGTCATCGCCTTTCTACTGCATCATTTCTATCTTCTCTATGCCTCGATGATCCTGTTCAGCGCAGCCGAATTGGTCGCGGGGCTGTTCCTGATGACGGGGTTTCTTACGCGGGTCGCGGCGCTAACCTCGATCGGCCTCTCGGTTGTGCTGATGTTGATGTTCGGGTGGCAGGGTGCGACCTGCATAGATGAATGGACAATGGCGGCCTGCAATCTGGCGATCGGGGCCACGCTGATGCTTGGCGGCAGCGGCGCATTCTCGCTCGACAACGCGCTGCTGGCGCGCAAGCCGACGCTCGCCGCACGGGGCTGGTTCCGCTGCATGTCCGGAGCCTTGCCGCTTCCGGTGCACAGCGGCACTTTCCAGAAAGTCGCGCTGGCGGTATTTGCGGCGACGGTGGGCTTCAATGTCGCCACCTACAACTATTATCGCGGCTCGGTAATCACGCCGTTTCATGGCGGCCCGGTCAGCCCCAGCAAGCATCATCTTGATCTGACGGATGGCGTCCTGCTCCCAAACGGCGCTGTGCGTTTTCATGCATATCTCGATGGCGGCACGCCGGAGGCGCCTTCCAATGTCATGACCGCAGTACTCAAGTCCCATGACGGCGCCGTTCTCGAGCAATGGGACGGTACAGCGTTGAGCCACCTGCCGGCTTCCGCGATAACCAACGAGTTCGCTTACAACCGCTTTGCACCGGGTCCGTTCGGGCTGCGGGCGCAGATGGGAGCGATGGCGACGATCACGCTGCCCGTCACGAGCGGTGCGGACACCGGCAGCCTGCACAACGCCGCGACGTTGCAGCTACGCACCGCCAACGGCAATACATTCAACCTCACCGTCAGAACGGAATAAGTCGAAAACGAAAACAGGGCACGTTGCCCTCACTTTGGAAGAGCCGCTTATCCAAGCCGAAATCAGGAGAAATCATATGGCAATGCTCGAATGGAACACCTACCGCCAGCAGCTCACCGTCCGGATCGGTGAAATTGCCAAGCTCAGCCCCGACACGATCAAGGGTTATCAGGCGCTGTCCGCCGCGGGCCAGAAGACCAATCTGCTCGGACCGAAGACCCGTGAGCTGATTTCGCTCGCGGTTGCCGTCACCGTCAGGTGTGACGGCTGTATCGCCGTGCACGCCGAGGCGGCGGCGCGTCACGGCGCCTCGCGGGAAGAGATCGCTGAGGCGCTCGGCGTCGCTACCGCCGTCAATGCCGGTGCCGCCCTCGTCTATTCCACTCGCGTGCTGGACGCCTACGAGCAGGTCCGCGAAGCTTCGGGCACGAGCTGAAGCTTGCTTTTGGTCGCGCCCGATTAGCGCCGGAACCCAGGCGCATTTATCTGAGGCTGTTCCGGCTGTTCACGCCAGCGTCGGCGCGTAGGGGCAAGCGATTTCGACCACGCATCCAGACCCCGAAAGGATGGTGAATCGGAAACCGTGCAACTTTACAATCGCGGCTACCAGGTTAAGGCCAAGCCCCAGGCCTGATGTGTGCCTTACCTTATCCGACCGGTAGAAACGCCTCAGGACAGCGTCGCGCTCGTGTTCGCTGATGCCGAAACCGGTATCTTTCACGCGCACGATATATTCGCCGCTGCCGCGAAATAATCCGATTTCCACCTGCCCGCCGGCCGGCGTAAATTTGATGGCATTGTCGACGAGGTTGGCGACCGCCTCGATCAGAAGGTCCCGGTCACCATGCACGTTTAGTTCGTGCGGTGAGTGGATCACGAGAGCGACACCTTTGTCTTCAGCGATCGGCTCGTACATGTCGCCCACTTCGCGTATGAGATCCGCAAGCGCGACCTTGCCAAAGCCGGCCGATCGCTGGTGTTTCTCGATTTCGGCTAGCCGCAAAATGGCGGTGATGATGGAAAGCGACTGATCTATTCCCTCGATCGCTTTGTCTGCGACCATCTGCAACTGCTCCAACGTGCTGGCGTTGGTGCGACCGCGCTCCAGCGTCAGCCGCGCACGGGTGAGTGGTGTGCGCAGGTCATGCGCGATGTCGCTGCCAAGGCCCGCAAGGGAGTGGATGAGAGTTTCCATCTCGTCGAGCATGCCATTGACTATCATGGCAAGCTTGGAGAAAGGATCGTCGGTGTTCCGATGCGGGAGTCGTTCACGCAGGTTGCCGGCGACGATGCGCTGTACCCGCTCGTTGACCTCAACTATTCGCCTGCTGGCGCGAGCGTTCAGAGCCCAACCGACCGCAAGACAAAGAAGCACGCCGGGAATCACACCAAGCACGAGCGCCCCGCCAACGACGCGTGCGATCTCCCCGACTTCATCGACATTTCGTCCGATCACCAGCACGTCGCCGTCCGGCAATCCTTGTGCGATCAGCCGGACCGCCTGTTTCTCCCGGCCACTTTCATCCGCCCTGTCGACTACGGCACTCTGTACCCCGATACCGGTCTTGAGGTCGGGCGGCAGGCTTTCCAGATTACCCGCGATCCTGCGGCCGTCAGAGCCAAACAATCCCGCGAGCCAGACGCGGCCCGGATCCTGCTTCAGATGCTCATCGATCGCGTCGAGCCTTCGCTCGGGCGACAGCTGCGCAAAGACGCCCATTTGCGAGGCGATCATGCGGTCGGATCGCATCGTCAGGTCATGCTTTGCCTTCAGGTAGACGAACCCGAGCATCGCAACGATAATGGCCGCGAATATGGCGGCCACCAGCACGGTCCACCGCAGCGTGGTCGAACGCGCGAACTCAGGCAATTGCATAGGATTCTTCCCCCGAGCGATTACAGAGGCATTCCAGTTTTCTGCCTGCCTTGGGGAGTGCTCGCGAGGCCTGAAACGAAGCGGCCATGCCTTCGTCAACATGGTTCTACCCTTCGCATTTGTCTCGTTTGGCTCGCGCCCGCCCGGCCGCATTCATGGTCCAGCCGCAACGCCAGCCTAGTCTGATCGAGGCGAACGGCTCGACGCTACGGAGGTTGGTTTGAATGTCGTGTTGGTTTGTGGCGCCCCATACCTTGGTTTAGCGGNCGAAAACCCGCTCCGGACACGCTGATGGCGGTCGAAAGAGCCACAGCAGGCGGTTAACGAGATCATGCGCCGTCGTTCATCGCTTCACTTGCCGGCTCAGCCGCGATGTCGATTCAGGGCAGTTTCGACGCAATTGATCAAGGCGGGTCCAGCGAAGGGCTTGGCCAGGAAGCAAATGGCTCCGGCCTTCAGCGCGCGGGCGCGGACGCTCTCTTCGGGGAAGGCCGTGATAAAGATAAACGGCGCATTGCACCCCTGGGTGCGCATATGGATCAGAAGGTCCAGGCCGCTCATAACGGACATCTGCACATCCGCAATGACACACGACAGGTCGTCCAGGTGGGCCGACTGCAAGAACTCCTCGGCCGACGCAAACGTACGGACCGGGTATCCATGCGAGCTGAGCAGATTGTTGGTCGCGGCGCGGACGGATGCGTCGTCGTCAATGACTGAAATGACCGAAGCTGTTGACAACGTGTGGCCTTCCTCACTGTGGTACAAGGCGCCTGCCGCAGCACCGCCGCCCGGCCAAAAAATGCGCCCTCAATCGAGGTTGCAAAATCATACATAGGTTTGTGCGCGCTAGGGCTTGTTGCGACGAATTCCGAGCATCTCGGCCTTTCTCACCAAATCGGCCAACGACCTCGCACCCATTTTCTTCATGATGTGCCCCCGATGGATCTTTACGGTAATTTCGGCAAGTCCGAGTTCGGCTGCTACCTGTTTGTTCATGAGGCCAGACGAAACCAAAGCCAAAACCTCCCGCTCGCGGGGGGTCAGGGTCTCGAGCAGGGTCTGCAAACTCCCGACGATCTTGTCGGCTTCGCGCCGCTTCCGGTCCCGTTCAATCGCCATCACCGCCGCGTCCAGCATGTCCTGGTCGCGAAACGGTTTGGTCAGGAAATCGACCGCTCCGCTCTTCATGGCCCTGACGGTCATCGGAATGTCGCCATGGCCGGTCATGAAGATGATTGGAATATGAATGTTCGCCTTGGCTAGTTCGGTTTGAAAGTCCAGCCCGCTCAATCCGGGCAACCTGATGTCAAGGACAAGGCAGCTGGCGACGTCCGGAAGTTTGCTGTGCAACATTTCGGGCGCCGAACCGAACACCTCAACCTTCAAGCCCACCGATTGAAAGAGATTGGTAAGCGCCCTGCGCATCGATTCATCGTCGTCGATAACAAAGACGATCGGCTCCCTGGCGCTTGCGGGTTCATGCGACGATTTGGGGCGCTCGGTCATGACGCATCCTCTTGATGCGAGGGCAGGACGAATTGAAACGTCGCACCGGGCCCCTCATTGCCGGAAGCTGACAGACGCCCCCCGTGAGCCTCCACGATCGAACGGCAGATCGAGAGCCCCATCCCCAAACCGCTGGACTTGGTGGTGAAGAAGGCGTTGAACAGCCGGTTTGCATGCTCGGCGGAAATCCCGCTGCCGCAATCCGTCACACTTACGAGCGCGTGTTGGGTTTCGTCCTGACGCGATCGGATCACCAGTTCACGCGGCCGATCCGTGACCGGATACATTGCCTCAATGCCATTCATCACCAGGTTGATAATCACCTGCTGCAGCTGAACCCGATCACCAAGGATCACGGGTAGAGCCGGCGCCAACTCCGTTCGCAATGATACACCGTGGCTGCTTAACTCGCGCTGCACCAGCGCGATGACTTCCCTGACGAGGTCGTTGAGGTCGAGCGGCAACTTCTCCATATCGGTCTTGTTCGCGAGCGCCCGAACACGCCGGACCACCTCGCTCGCCCGGATGCCGTCGTTGATGACCCATTGCGCCGAGCGGCGCGCTGCGGCCAGGTCGGGCGTTTCGCGGTCGAGCCAGCGCAGACAGGCCTCGGCGTTGGCAATGACGGCGGCGAGCGGCTGATTGACTTCATGGGCGATGGAGGCTGTCATTTCACCCAGCGTTGTCACGCGCGTTACATGTGCGAGTTCCGCCTGAGCCTCGCGCAGCGCCTGCTCGGCATGATCTGCGCGGATCATCGCGGTAATATCGGTGTCAGTGCCTCGATAGCCAAGAAACTTGCCTTGTGCGTCAAACAACGGCTTGCCGCTTGATCGGAAGTACGTCGCAGATCCAGTCCCGCTTATACCGCAGTACACGAAATCGCGAAATGGCAGATGTTCGTCGAGCATTTCCCGATGCAGTCGCCATTTTTTGGGTTCGGATTCGACATCAGTTGCGATATCCCAGCGAGCCCGGCCCGTCAGGCCTGAGGGCGCGATACCAACAGCGTTCAGATGGTCCGACACGCGGGTGAGAAGGTGGTCCGGCCCGGTCTCCCAGAGCCAGTCGGAGGCCGTTTCGGCATAGTCGCGAAAGCGCTGCTCGCTCTCTCGAAGCGCGTCCTCGGCGAGCTTGCGGTCCTCGATATCGGTAGCCGACCCGTACCATTTGACAATGTTGCCCGCCTCGTCGCGCATCGGCTCGGCTTCGAACAAAAACCAGCAATATTCGCCATCGAAGCGCCGGAGCCGAGCTTCAAGCCCGCCTCGCATACCGGACTCCCTTATTGCGCTCCACTTCCGCAACATGCCCTTCTTGTCGTCAGGATGAAAAGCGCGAGGCCAGCCAGTTTCGGCTTGGTCCAATGAGAGGCCGGTATAGTCGAGGGCCGGTTGACTAAGGAAGTCGGGGATTCCTTCCGGTCCGGCGCGCCAGACCAGCGTCGGGATCGTGTCGATCACCAGTCGAAGGCGATCTTCGGATTTCTTGATTTCGTCGAAAGCCTTTTGCAGCGCCTCCTTTGCGGTGTGTTGCTCGGTGACATCGATATGCGTACCGACCAATTCGATCACTTCACCGTCGCCATTGACCACGGGGTGCCCCACGGAATGTATGTGTCTTATCGATCCGTCCGGAAGAGCTACTCGAAAATCGACTTCGAAGTCCGCTTTCTCCCGGATAGCCTGGGACGCCGCTTCGACATTCCGGCGCCTGTCTTCGAGGACGATTCGATCCCGGAAGGCCTGCAGCGGCACAGCGCCCTTTTCCGGATCGAACCCAAACAGGTGGTATATTTCCGCCGACCGATACACGAACTCTCGACGCCGCACATCCCAGGCCCAACTGCTGGTATGACTCAAATGCTGGGTTTCGGCCAAATAGGCCTCGCTGCGTCGCAACTTCCGCTCCACTTCCTTTGCGACCGTAACATCCATCACCGCNCCGATAAACTCGAGGCTNCCCGATGCATTCCTCGCCGCGNGTGCCACGGCGTGGACGTATTTTACTGAGCCATCGGGCATCAGCAATCGATATTCATGCTCGAAATCCTTTCCGGTGCAGGACGCGTCGTCGATGGTTTTTCGCACGGCAGCGCGATCTTCCGGATGGGTGCGCTGGACAATAAGTTCCACGGTCGGTTTTGTCGCCCGATCGCATTGGAAGATCCGGAAGGTTTCGTCTGACCAGAAGATTTCTCCACCGGAGACATTCCATCCAAAGCTGCCGGTGCCGCTCAATTTCTGCGCTTCGGTCAAATGCATTTCGCTATGCAGCAGCGCGGCTTCAATCCGCTTTTGATCATCAATCGCTGCTCGCAGGTCATCGCCGGCACGCCGGAGAGTTTCCGTTGCTTTTCTCTGTGCCGAAATCATGAATGCAACAAAGACAGATGTAACGGAAAACAGCATCAGGCGCGGCAGCTCCGAAATACGCACCGCGAATAAATTATGTTTCCAGGCAAATGAATTGATTGGCGGCACCAGGTAATAATGGAAAGCCAGAAGGGCGAGTGTGATCGCCAACAGTGCCGGGCCAAAACCGCCGAACCATGCAGCGAAAATGACAGCGCAAAGCATCGACAATGCGATGGCCTCAGCGTGCAGTAAACGTGTGATGAGTTCCGCAGCAATTATCGCAACGGCGACCGACAGGACTGCCATTGCGTAGTAGGAGATGGACCTAAGCGGCGTTCGCCACTGTCGACGAAAATCAGGTTTAATCATTCTCCTTGCTCGTCCCGGCTCAAGGCGATCAGACCGATAGCTGCCGCAGAGCATCCCGGGTCTCCGGCGAACGGGATTAGAGCACTTCGGAGCAAGATCGGCAATTCGTTCCAACCTCAACTGGCGCGAGGACTGCGGCGCCGGGACCGGCCCCGCGCTATCAATCGCTGCGATATTGCTCCGGCTATGCGATCGCGGTTCGATCCGCGTCTTCGACTCATGCCCAGCGGCTGAAGGACAAGGAAGTCTCGCAGCAACCCGTGGCGAGTAGCCGCGCCAGTCCACAACCGTCCGTCGCGTCGTGCAGACGCTTGCGGCTGACACCCAGAAGCGTGGGGCGCGAAGGCAACGATCACAAACCTCCGTATACCTCTTCCGATCCCTTTCGATATCGGAGGCTTACCTACGTACGATTGAGCCATTAGCCTCAATCCTCCTAGTCTCACTGCCATCGGAAGAGCCGATTGCAGGTGACGAAATGTCCGTGATCCCGGCCAAGAAGATAGAGCGCAACCGCAATAAACCCGACGGCCGGAATCACGCATGTGCGGCGCCGGCAAACCACACCCGCGACGGCGAAGAAGTCTGCTGCTTCGGCACGGGAGGCGGCACATGAGGGTCAAGCTCTGCGCACGGTGCCCCTATACACCGCAAGATCTGGCAGGCCACTACGATCCCAAAGGCGTCCTTCACGTGTGCGCGAAATGCGACGGCCACCAGGGGGCGGGCACCAATCACTACCCACGCAAGACCCACAGGAGGCGAAAATGCACGACAGTCCCCAACATCTTTGCAACGGCGCAGCCAAGCGTTGCGCGATCTGTGCCGGAAAGTTTGGTCTCATCCGGTACTATTCCTGGCGAACTGCCCTCTGTTCAAAGAAATGCGCCGATCGCTTCAGGGCCCGCCGGGAGAGCGACCGCAGCTGGTTACGCCGACTTCACGCCGCCTGACAGCGGTCGCAGCGAGCGCCACGCGGCAATTCCCCGCCATTTAGAACTCCGGAGCAAGGAGGATGCGCAGTGAACCTTTTATGCAAACTCCTCTTAAGCATCTGTCTTTGCTGCGTGTTGGTGATGCCTGTCCAGGCGCAAGATGGACAAGGCCAGGCTGGGCTTCACCACCATCCACCGCAGGATCGCCTCCTGCACGAGAAATTCTATTCAACGTGGCACATGCCCGATAATCCGTCCGCCAGCTGTTGCAATGATGCGGACTGCTACCCGACTGATATCAAGTACGTCGATGGTAACATCTACGCAAAACGCAGAGAGGACGGAAAGTACATTCCCGTTCCACCTGAAAAGGTCGAGCGGAACAGGGACAATCCGGATGGCAGAAATCACCTCTGCGCTCCTCCGCCGAGTGTCCTCCACTCAGCCGACACCGTGTTCTGCTTCGCATTGGGAGGCGCCACATGAGATTCATATTGGTGAACGGGAGGACGCCCCGCCCGCAATCTTTCTGTGTGATGTGCGATCAGGCGATCGGAGCGAGCTATCTGCGAGAAATCGGGACGCAGCTCGCCTACTGCAATCAGGATTGCTACGCCGATCACTGCGAATGCGCGGTCGCGCTTCTTGAACATCAGTCGAGAGCGTCATGAGCAGCCCTCGCCATATCGAGCGACAGAGCGATCCGAAACCGGGCGTTCCCGGCCAAATACGCCGGACCTTTGGCCAGAATCGTCGGATGACCGACATTGTGGCCAACCCGACATAGATCTATTTTTCTTGTCAGTGGAAAACGCGAACAGGAAATTCTCGATGTACCAGCTTCACTATTTTCCGGCGAATGCGAACGCAGCGCCGCACATGCTGCTCGAAGAGATCGGAGTCAAATACGACCTCTTCCTCGTCGATCGAGCCAAGAACGCTCAGAAATCCAGGGATTATCTCAAGCTCAATCCGAATGGACGCATCCCCACCCTGGTCGACGGTAACCTGATCGTTTCCGAAGCTGCGGCCATCGTGCTCCATCTCGTCGATCAGCATGCCGACGCGGGACTCGCCCCTCGGGCCGGAGCGCCTGAGCGCGCAAAGTTCTACCAGTGGCTGATCTTTCTGACGAATTCGCTGCAGGAGGAACTGATGATCTGGCAGTATCCGGATCGTCTGGCCGGCAACGACGCCCCGGCGACCGACGTCGTCAGGCACGGTGCCGAAGCGCGCGCCAACAGGTTTCTCGACGTTATCGAAGATCATCTCAGGGCTAACGGCCCGTTGTTTCTCGGCAACAGGCTCAGCGCCGTCGATTTCTATCTGGTCATGCTCTCGCGCTGGGCGCGCCCGATGNCCCGGCCGCCGCGTTCGCGTCCCAACATCGCAAAGCTCCTCGACAGGGTGACGGCCCTCCCCTCGGTCCGCCGTGCCTACGAGCAAGAAGGCATCACCGACGCGATCAGCTGAACGATCAACCAATCCGGCCGTCGGACACGAGTCCGCGCGGTCTGGGGAAAGGACATTGCGATGAGAGCCCATAGCACCAGCCGCGACACACTCCGCCGGATGGACTCGGCATTGGTCGGCGCCGGTTCAAGGACTTCGGCGCCGAAATCAGCCTCGATACATTTGCTGAATTCACCAACCAGACCCGGACAGCATCGAAGCTTTGTTCGGGGCACGCAGACGCCGCCGGCGTTGCGGAATGAAATGGCGGAGCTTCAGGCCGATATCGACGGCCTGCCCATTCTGGTTCGTCTCGTCGTCGAAGACGTACCCGCGGGAATGCAATCCGATTCTGTCTCGGGGGATGCCGACATTCATACGCTGCTGTCGAGCACACTTGAGAAGATGGTTGATCGGATGCGCGGATCCTCCCTTCGAAATGACGATCCTTCAAAACAGCCGCTCGCGGTCGTTGAATTGATATCGGGTGCAGAACCTTTGGTCCGGCTGCAAGCCCTGCTGAACGAAACCGTGCTGCGTGTGGGATCGCTGGAGCTCGATCTGGTCGATCGAACTGCGACGCGTGGCGACCGTAAGATCAACCTGCGGCCGCGCGAGTTTCAGTTGCTCAAGTACATGATGCGACGGAGCGACGCAGTGCTGGCGCGGGCGACGCTCTTCAAAGATGTATGGCACTATAAATTCGTTCCCGACACGAACCTTGTCGATGTTCATATGGGCCGACTGCGTCGCAAGGTCGACGGGTCAAATGAAACCCCCATGATTCGTAACGTCCGCGGCGTCGGCTTCGTTCTAAGTGCGACTCCCCTCTCGCAGGGTTCACCGACGAGACCCGTCTAACGATCAACGACCTGGCCGCCGGAGACAAGTCTCCGCGGTCGGTGGAAAGCACGCTGCAATGACAACCGATAACACCAGCCGCAACACACCCGACCGGATGGACTTGCCCTTCGTCGGCCTGACGACCTTCGCGCGCCAACCCGCATGCCCGGACTGGGACAGGCTCGACGGCGCCGATGTCGCTGTGCTCGGCGTACCGATCGATACCGCCTCGAGTTATCGGGTTGGCACGCGTTTCGGACCGCGTGCGATCCGCGAGGTTTCGATGTTTCACGGCTTCGGGCCGGAGGGCGTGTTCGATTTCGAGGACGAAATCACGTATCTGACCGCTGCCGAAGTGAAGATCGTCGACGCCGGCGACAGCGACGTGATCTATGCCGACACAAAACGCAGCCTGGCCAACGCCGAACAGGCNGTGCGCGCCCTGCTCGACGCCAAAACCATGCCTTATATCCTGGGCGGCGACCACGCGATCACCATGGCGACCGTNGCCGCCTTCTCGAACGANAAACCGATCCACATTGTCCATCTCGACGCCCATTTCGACTTCATCAACGAACGCAACGGCATCACCTGGGGCCACGGCAGTCCGATGCGGCGGGCATCCGAGATGCCGCATGTGAAGGGGATCACCACGCTTGGACCGCATAACATGGCCGCGGTGAGCCGGAAAGATTGGGAAGCCGCGAAAGCCTATGGCACGCACGTCGTTCCCTTGCGCAGGCTCCGCGCCAAGGGCGCCGCCGCGTCTCTCGCGCACATTCCCGATGGCGAGCGCGTCTATGTCTCGATCGACATCGACAGCTTTGATCCGTCGATCGCACCGGGAACGGCCACGATCAGTCACGGCGGCTTCAGCTACTACGAAGGCAAGGACATTCTACGCGAGGTCGCCGGGCGTTTCGAGGTCGTCGGCGCTGATTTTGTCGAGGTTTCTCCGCCCTACGATCCTTCCGGAATCACCTCGCTGCTCGCCGCACGAACCAGTCTCGACTTCATCGGGTCCATTTTCCACGAACGCGCCAAGCGGCGCAGATGACACCGATCGCCAAGCCGGCGTCGTCGCCGAAGCCCTCCTCAAATTCGCGGCCGGCGAGCCCAGCAAGATCGGAGCCTCGCGTCGTTCAGTTGCCGGAGCATGACATCGAAGATGGCACGAGCCGCCTCACGTGGTCAGTGCGGTGCGGCAGCTGAGCCGACTAATGAAAGGATTCCCAATGTTCGACTATGTCGGGAGTTTTCAATCTGCCATCGCTGCCCTGGAACGTGAGTGCCGCTATCGCGTCTTCGCTGACCTGGAGCGCAAGGCCGGACAGTTCCCCTTTGCGCTTTGGAACAGTCCGAACGGCAAGCGGGATGTCGTTGTATGGTGCTCGAACGATTATCTCGCAATGGGCCAACACCCAAAGGTGATCGAAGCGATGTGCGCCGCCGCGCGCAGGATGGGTGCGGGCGCGGGCGGGACGCGCAACATCTCGGGTACGAATCGGGCGCTGGTGGAGCTGGAGGCCGAGTTGGCGGACCTGCATGGCAAGGAGGCGGCGCTCGTTTTCACGTCGGGCTACGTGTCCAACCATACAGGCATCGCGACGATGGCCAGGCTGCTTCCGGATTGCCTGATCCTGTCCGATGCGCTCAACCACAATTCGATGATCGAGGGCGTGCGTGCCGCTGGCTGTGCCAAGCAGATCTGGCGCCACAACGATCTTGAGCACCTGGAGGAGCTGCTCTCGCGCGCGGTGCCCGGCCGCCCGAAGCTGATCGTGTTCGAGAGCGTCTATTCGATGGACGGCGACATTGCTCCACTCCAAGCGATTTGCGACCTTGCGGAGCGCTATAACGCCATGACCTATCTCGACGAGGTTCACGCCGTAGGCATGTACGGGCGACGCGGCGCCGGCATCGCCGAGCGGGACGGGGTGATGGCGCGCATCGACGTCATAGAGGGAACGCTTGCCAAGGCCTTCGGCACGCTTGGAGGCTACATCGCCGGCAGCAGTGCTGTCGTGGACGCCGTCCGATCCCATGCTCCCGGATTTATCTTCACGACCGCATTGCCACCCGCGGTAGCCGCGGCTGCGACCGCCTCGATCGCCCATCTCAAGACATCGGGTGCAGAGCGTGCGGGCCAGCACGCCGCAGTGGCGGCGACCAAGGCGGCCTTGCGGGAAGCCGGCCTGCCGGTGCTCGCGACGGAGACGCATATCGTGCCGGTCATGGTGTGGGATCCCGACCTGTGCAAGCAGGCAAGCGACCTGCTGCTTGACCGGCACGGGATCTACATCCAGCCGATCAATTATCCGACGGTTGCGAGAGGCACCGAGCGATTGCGAATTACCCCTACCCCCGCGCATGACGTTCAACTGATCCGGCAGTTGGCTGACGCCATGGTTTCGGTGTGGCAGGAGCTCGATCTCCCGCTCGGAAGAGATTGCCAGCCTGGCGAGCTGCCTGCACAGACGGTCGCGGCCGGCGGTTAGCCTTGCCGCGCCGTTGCTTGATCCGCCATCCTGCCCGGTTGGGGTTTCCAGAATACCGAGGCGAAGCTGCCGAAGCAGCTTCACCTTTGCAACGTGGTCACCTCGCTCCTCGCTCAAGGAGGTTGGTTAGAATGTTAGCCCCGCGTGATGCGGGGCTCTTGCTTAGTTGTAGCCGCTGGTACCGGGCGAGGAGCCGCCGAACGAGGAGTCGCCGGTGCCGCTCAGCGTGGTCGGACCGTCGGCATTGCCGTTCGGATTGCCGTAGTTCGGATGCAACCGGGCCATGGGCGCAGCATCGCGATAGGTCCTCACGGCCGACCTATGATGAACTGTGTTTGCAAAGGCGGCCGTACCTGAGAGCGCGAACGCAGTGGCTAGTGCGATTGTGGTGAGTTTCATGATTGTGTCCTTCGTGTAGATTGTTTTTCCCCCTCGACTTCTAGATAGGATACAATCTCGACCGTCCCACTAAACTCTTCTTTAAACACGATGGAAGCCGCCAGGCCGCTCGCATGAGTGGCATCGGTGGACCGTCGACAGTATCGAGGGTAATCAGGATGGCGAGTCTCCAAAAGGTTCTTGCGAGAGGCCTCGACGCAGGATAGCGACCTTAACGAAGCCTTTTTCTCGCCATGCCGGCATGTTGCCCTGTGTTGCAAGGGCAACATCAGAAACATTACGAAACGAAAACCCTCGGTCGATTGTCCGAATCACAGGCATAAGGATCCGCATGGCCGCCATGGCATCGCCGCACGTTCTTGTCGTCGAAGACGACCGCGAGACACGGGCACTGATTGCGAAATACCTGCGTACCAACGCCTGCAATGTGACAACAGCGAACGACGGACGCGAAATGGTCCGCGCCATGGCCGACCATCGCGTCGACCTCCTCATCCTCGACGTGATGCTGCCGGGTGAAGACGGCCTCAGCCTGTGCCGCAAGGTCCGCGCGGAGTCGCAATTGCCGATCATCATGCTCACCGCGCGCGCCGAGGACGTTGACCGGATTCTTGGGCTGGAAATGGGCGCGGACGACTACCTTGCCAAGCCCTTCAATCCGCGCGAATTGCTGGCCCGAATCAACGCGGTGTTGCGCCGCCAGGCGGCCGCCCAGACGGTCATCGCCGCCAGTGGCGCGACCGCCCTCACCTTTCTGGGGTGGCGGATCGATCTCAGGCTGCGGGAGCTGCGTGATCCAGCGGGCGCGCGGGTTGCAATGACCGGCGCCGAGTTCGACCTGCTGCGAACCTTCTGCGAACGTCCCGGCCGCGTGCTGTCGCGCGACAGCCTGCTCGATCTCACGCAAGGGCGCAGCGCTGGCTCATTCGAACGCAGTATCGATGTGCTGGTCAGCCGTATCCGGCGCAAGATCGAACCCGATCCACAGGAGCCCACCTTGATCAAGACGGTGCGCTCCGGCGGCTATGTGTTCACCCCCACGGTGGATACGGCCCCACCCTCAGCAAACGGCTTATCATGAAGCGGCTCGGTTTTCTTAACCTGAGGGGCATCAGCGGACAGATCGCGGCGCTGGTGGTCGCCTCCATCGTCGCAAGTCACCTGATCCTCACCGCAACCTTTCTTATCCATCGGCCGGACCAGCTCGATCCGCCGATCGACCGTGGAAACAGTCAGCTGGCCGCGGCGGTTCAGCTTCTCGGCGCGACGCCCGCGACCGAACGGCCACGGCTGTTCGCCGACATCGCGCGGGCATTTCCGCAGCTGGACATCGAAAGCCTTCCACCAGGATTCGCTGCCGCAGCGAACGAACCGGATGGCCTCAGCCTGCGCAGTCTGCATCGCCGCCTCGGCAGCAACTACCGGATCTTTTTGCTCACGCATGAGGCAGGCGCCCACAAGATCGGCATCGCGCTGCCGGACGGCGCGATGATTTCCACAAAGCTCCTGCGGGACGAGCGGCAACGTCCGTTCTGGTTTGGGCCGTGGATCGTGACATTGCTGTTTGCAGCCATCAGCGTCACGTTGCTGGGCTTGTGGGCGGCGCGCGCCTTGACGGCGCCCCTGTCGTCGTTCGCAAGGGCCGCCGAAAGCTTCAGCCTCAACGGCGCCGCTGCGCCGCTTCCCGAACGCGGCCCTGAAGAAGTTCGTTCGGTTGCAAAAGCTCTCAATCGCATGCGGGACCGGATCACCACCCTGATCGACGACCGCACCAGGATGCTGGCCGCCATCAGTCACGACTTAAGGACTCCGATCACCCGAATGCGGCTGCGCTCCGAATTTATCGAAGACCATGTGCATCGCAGCCACATGCTGGGCGACCTCGACCAGATGCGATCGATGCTGGAGTCCGTGCTCTCCTTCCTGCGCAACGACCGCAAATTCGAATCCATGACGCTGGTCGACATCGCGACCACGCTGCAACTCGTCACCGATCAGTTCGCCGATATGGGCCACAAGGCCGTCTACGACGGCCCGCAGCACGCGGTGGTCACGGCCCGGCCCGACGATCTGCATCGCAGCATTACCAACCTTGTGGAAAACGCGGTCAGGTTCGGTGCTGAAGCCACCATTCGCCTCAGCGTTTCGCCGAATACCGTGACGATCGATGTCGAGGACGACGGTCCCGGTATTTCCGATGCGCGCAAGCAAGCCATGCTCGAACCATTTGTGCGCGGCGACGACGCCCGCAACATGGACGAGACAGCCGGCTTCGGTCTCGGGCTTTCGATCGCGCGCGCCATCGTACTGGCACACGGCGGCGAGCTGTCACTCAATGACCGGCAGCCTCATGGATTGATTGTCCGCATTGAATTGCCGGTTCACCAGCAAGGCCGGCTGGCCGCCGCCTGAGACCGCGAATTCATGGCTTTGGCGGTCAGGCCACAATCGCGAATTTCGGCGCCTGGACCAGATTGGTGCGCGAGGACCGGGGCCTGGATTTAATGTCGGCGCCTGAGCATCGAGCGCGCTCCAGCAACTCATCGAGCAATGCCACAAATGAGGCCATCAAATGAAAAACCTCCGGCAGGGCATTGCCGGAGGTTTCGGAGGTTAAACATAAGGTAGGTTTTGGTCTCCCCGGAACTGAAGGCCGTCAAACCATTTGCCGGCTGCGTGGATCGGATCATACATGATTTTGATAGTTGAGTGCAATACCTTAGTAAATAATATATCAGACTTGCGCTTTTGGGACGGGAATTGGCGTGCCCCTCGAACGCACGTCGGATCGCATGATGCACTCGGCGCAAAGAACAACCCCCGGCAGTTTCCCGCCGGGGGTTGTTGTCTTGGACAGTCGTTGACGATCGGGGTCAGAAGTTGCGCTGAACGCGAACGTTGAAGGACACGGTGTCCTGGGCCTTAAACGCGTAGTTCGTCGTCGGCAGCCCAGTCGTAGCACCCGGGTTCAACACAGCGGTTCCAGTGAAGCCCGTGGAGAGGTGGGCCCAGATCGTTTCCGCCGAGAACGTCAGGTTCTTGACAGGAGTCCACCGGGTAACAAAACCAAGCTCCGAGATAGTGTAGTTCGGGTTGCAGGTTGACGTCGCCGCGTTCGGCGAACCAGCCGTACCGGGGTTGCTCGCATAGAACGCCGTGCAGTAGTTGGCCTGGGCAGTTGCGTCATACCGCACCCAGCCCATGCCGCCGAACAGGCTGCTCGACCAGTACGGATCCCAGTTGTGGTTGAACGCACCACGGACGCCATACGCCGTGGTCAGGTGGATGGTTCCATCGCCGCCAGCTGCGGTCGGAAGATAGACACCGTCCGTGGTTGGGCCAAAGGCAAGGCTTTGACCGGTTCCAAGCTGGCCGGAACCGCCGCCCACCATCAGGAAGTTCGGCGAGGTTGCGCTGGTGGAGATCACGTTCTTCGTGTCACCCTTTGCCCAGGTCGCGTCGAACTTGATGTCGTCGCCAGGTCCGGTCGGGAGGTTCTTGATCTGCAACGCAGCCATCACCGAACCACCATACTTGGTGTCGGGGTGTCCGCTGATTGCCGACAAGGCGCTCGGTAGGCCACCCGCGGCGAGCGTGTTGTACGAGGCATCCACTTCGTGGATTGCGCCCGACAACTGGAACAGACCCCAGGCCTGATCGATGCGGATGTTGCCGACGATGTCGGGCATGTTCACGCCGCCGTAAGCATTGGCGCTAGTGCCCGCCGCAGAAACAGCGGTGGGGATGGAGAGATTGTAGATCGCAGTGCGGTTGAACACGGTCGGATCATCGAGACCTATGGTGCCCGACACGCCGTTGCCGAACTGCGCGGTGTACTGGATGTTGTTCACGCCGGTAACGGTGTCGTGACCGCCGATCAGGTACGACGAGTTGTTGCCCGGATAACCATGCCAGGGCGTCGCATAGGCTGACGCGGACTTACCGAAGGTGAAGCCGGCGAACTGGACGAACGCGAACTCAACCGCGACATAACCGCCGCCGACCGAATCGAGCAACTGAGCGTTGTTGCCGACGTTCGTGGCGAGACTGTTCGGGTTGTAGGTGCTGCCGCCCAGCGTCGAGAACTGAAAATCGGCCTGGCTGAAGGTGCGGACAACGCCATATTCGGTGGCGGTGCGGGTATCGACCGTGAAAGCGAAACGCGAACGGGACGCATACGAATCGCGATAGCGATTGCCGACGCCCAGATCGCCGCTCCACGCCGGCTGATCGTAGATGCCGCCATTGAACGTCGTATCGACGCGCAGATAACCACCCAGCTTGATGCAGGTGTCGCTGCCCGGAATATAGAAGAAACCGGCACCATACAGGGAGCAGACCCTCACGTACTCGACCGCTTTGGCCTTGACGGGAAGATCAGCTGCCTGTGCCCCACTCATGGCGACAAGGCCCGCCGCTGAGCCGAGGATAAGGCTCTTAACCATCTTCATGTTAACCTCCAAGTTGCACTTGTGGGAAGGTTCCGGATCCGCTGGGTGAAACACCCTAAGGTTGGTTCCCTTGTCCCCTGAAAACCGCTTAGCGCGCTTCGCGCTTTCGAACCCTCCCGCACGAAACGCGAAGGACTTAAGCGAACCACCTAGAACGGGACGACCTCGGGTTCTCCGCCGTCGACATCACGGAGAGTGCAAGATAAATTCATTAGAGTAAAATACATTAGTAGCACATCCATTTACTTCGTTCAGCGGCGTGCCTTTTCCGCAACAGTGCTGAATTGGCCTGTGTGGCGGGTGAATTGCCTGCTTGAATCCGCTAACTAATTGACCTAACAACCTCAATCGACGTCGTTGGGGGTGCACGCCATGGCTAACCGACCGGTTTCCGCCAAACGAGCTTCATCCGGTCGGTCCTCCAAGGACGGCCGACAGGATGGCTCAAATGCGACAGGTCAAAACCAGGATCTAGTCCGGGAGTTCATTTGGGATATCGTTTCGATTAATACCCACTTCGAGGAAATCCGTTACATGCTGGCCCGGATGCTGGGAATAAGCGGGCCGCAATGGCTGATTCTCATGGCAATAAATGATCTTGATCGAGGAAATGGGGTATCGGTCAGGGTGGTTTCGGAAAAGCTTCACGTGGATCCGTCGTTTGTCACGACTCAGAGCAAGAGCCTCGAAAAACATGGGTTCATGCGGCGGATCCCTTCTGTCGACGATGCGCGTGTCGTCTTGATGTCTCTAACGGATAAA
>JGI12053J15887_10000152_pt1 | contig 23845 bp, 13 predicted proteins | sample MedBloCAOM1_O3_FD_15887 | JGI IMG/M metagenome (IMG submission 15887)
TGCGCCTTAAATAACCAGCGATAGCGGCGCGCAAAGTGGGAATGCCCCGAGGAGAAACATAGCGGTCGCGGCCTGAGGCGACGGCGTCGCGCAGTGCATCAACCACTGGAGCTGCTGGATGGAAATCCGGTTCGCCAAGTTCTAGATGAATGATGGAGCGGCCTTGGCGCTCGAGTTCTTTTGCGCGAGAAAAAACGGCCAACGCACCTTCACCGGTTAATTGAGAAACGCGTGTCGCGATAGGACGCATATGTCAAAAGGTACGCGAAGAAATATTATCACTTCGCGGCAGGCGGAGTGACAGGAATGCGCAAGCCGTCAATGAAGCGAGGAAACATTTCGAAAGCTGCGGCCGTCAAGAATAATTCGACCAGCGCGGCGGCGTCGAAGACAGATTGAAGCTGGCCATAAAAAACATCGTCTACCTGACGGCCGCCGCCATGCAAACGGCCGGCCAGGCGAAAACCCAGCTTTTCCTTGTCGCTGTAGGGTCCATTTTCAAAATCGGCAACGGCAGCGATCTGGGCGGGCGCAGCGCCTTTCTTCTGCGCGGAAATACTGTGCGCGCGAATTGCATATTCAGATTCGCAAAGCATAGAAACGCGCACCGCGATGAGTTCCTTATACCACCCTGGCAACGCGCCATCGCTTAACAACGGTTTTAAAAATCCGGCCACGCCTTTGGCGATGTCCGGAGAGTAAGCCAGAACCTTGAACATGTTGGGAATGACGCCACGTTGGGCCAGCAATGCATCATACAGAGCCGCGGCATCCGGCATGACGGAGTCGCGTTCCAGTAGATTGATACGAGGATTCTCGTCGCTCATGTAGGCCCCAATTTATTTGTGAAACGCATGGCGCTCCGGTAAATCAAAAATACCCACACGTAAATGCGTTTGCGGCACCGGCTTGACCAGACTGCCACCCAGACCGCTTAGAAAGCGTAGCGGAGAGAAAATTGAATCAATCGTGGCGTGCCCACGGTGGAGAAAATTTTGCCGAAAGCAGGGTTAGAGATGTCGGTAAACGTCGGATTAGCAAAATTCGCATGGTTCCAGATGTTGAAGAAATCCGCAGTGAAGCGCAGTTGCTGGCGCTCGGTGATCCGGAAATTCTTGAGCAGCGAGAAATCCCAGTTCTGCTGGAAGGGTCCGCGGTAAATATTGCGGCCTAGGTTCCCGAACGCCGTGGTACAGGCATTCGGATCCAATGCGCATCCATCAGGATCGGCGGGAGGCGCGAAGGTAAAGTTTGCGCGATTGAGATATCCATTGTTCACGCGCGAAATGATACCTCCGGAAGTATTGCCCGCCGCGATCGTCCCGCCGGAAACAAGTTGCGCACCGGAAGTCGGCGATTGCAATCCACCGCCAATGTAGGCTGTGCCAGCTGAGCCATCCAGCACGGAAAATGGTGTGCCCGACTGAAAAATTGTGATGCCGCTGATCGCCCACCCGCCCAAAGCTGCGTGCCCGAGTCCGGTCGCGTCTTTGAAGAAAGGAAGTTCGTAGCGGTAGCTGACTACGAAACGGTGTGGGCGATCAAAGTCAGAACGCCCGCGAGAATCGGCCAGCGTGCTTTCGTTGTTAAACGCAGTATTCAGAGCGGTGTTACCGGTGGACGTAGCGTCAGTCGATTTTGAAAGGGTATACGCAGCCTGAAAATATCCCGCGCCCCAGCGGCGCGACAACGTTGTCTGCAAAGAATGGTAGTGAGAGTAGGCATCGTCGGCGAAAATCTGCATGCCGTTGTAGTAGTTGATCCCCGGATTGGCCGAACGTGCCATGCCATTGGCGACGGTGCTTTCCGTAATGGTGTATGGCGTGCCATCCTGCGCAGTAATCATCAGAGGATTAGCCGCGGTAACAAGTTGAGCTCCGTACGTGCGGGTTTCGCGCAGGTGCACAGCGTGTGTACCGACATATCCAATTTCAAAAACCCAGTTGTGCCCCAGCGAACGCTGCACGGTGAGGTTCCATTGTTGCGTATTGGGCGCCACGAATTTTCTCGGGACGACTAGCCCGAACAAAAATTGTGAAGGTATTACACCTGGACCCGTTCCGCTGCACGCATAATTCGGCGTTCTGGTGGTATCTCCGCCAGGAAAACCCTGAAACGCTCCAAGGCACGGCACGAACGCAGGATCAAGCGTTCCCGCAGCCGGCAACGCGTTAGGATTGCCACCTGGGAAACATGTAGAGGCTGACGAAAAGAAAGTCGACAGACATCCTGGGGGGCCGGGAGCAAAAGCGATGGGCAGAAACGGTCCCTGGAAGGAAAGTTGATCCGCGGTGCCCACGTCTTCGCGCACGTAGTAAATTCCATAACCTCCGCGAACGGTGGTGTTGTGATGCCCAAAAACGTCGTAAGCGAAGCCGATGCGCGGTCCCCAACCGGTGGTGTAGTTGTTGGTATACGTGCTGTCGCTTCCTGTGGGAATCAAACCCGCGAGGTTTAGTTTCTTCACGCAGCTTCCATAAATGAATGGATACTTTCCAGTGGCTGCCAGGTTCTGATCCAGATTTCCGATGTGGCAGGCGTCATCTTTAAACGCGCCAAAATCTTCAACGCGCAATCCCAAGTTTAGAGTGAGATCCGGTCTGATCTTCCAGTCATCCTGCGCGAATACGGCGAAATCGTTCGTGCGGTACCGGTGATTGTAAACACCCCCGCCACCGAAACTGCCATCGGGCGCGCCTTCCAGAACTTTTTGAAAATCGGTCAAGCCGCCAATGCTCACCGAGGTAGCTGTGGACGGAGCGCCTGGAGAATTGAAGAAGAAAAGCTGCCCGTTAAAAACTTGCGGGAAAAGTTTGTCCAGGTTGACGCGCGTAAATTCTCCGCCGAAACGGAAGATGTGAGCGCCCTTCACCCAGCTCAACGTATCGACGAAATTGAAGTTATTTTGAGTCTGGAATTGATTAGCGGGCGGAGTAGGACCTAACTGAAACCCCGCGGAACCGAACTGCGTAAATTTGTAGATGGAGTTGGTGATGTTATTGGTGGGTCGGTCGATACCCAGGTCTGTCGTGGTGACCGGAGGGATATTCAAAAGGCTGTATCTAATACGGACATACCCGAAGCGAAATTCGTTAACCAGCGCTGGGGAAAACAAATGCGTTTCACTCACGCTGAAAAAACGCCCGGTCACCGGCAGATCGTAAGGGAAATTCAAATCGGCGGCGCTGATACTGCTNGCCAAAGTTCCACCGAGAGAGGCCTGAAGACCGCCGGCACCAAAGGGCAAGAAAGATTCGGCATCAGAGAAAAAGAAGCGCGCGGAAACTTTATCCTGGCCACCGCGGAATTCACGGTCATAGTTGGTAGTGAACTGATCGTCGGTATATTTGCCGGGGCGGCTGATCAGGAACGCGCCGCTATTCAACCCCACAGAGCAGGTATCCGGATCCACCGTCACGCCAGGAGTTCCGGCAATGGAAGGCAGCAGGAATCCGTTAGCGTCGCCGCCGAACTGATTGCTCTTAAAATTCAGCAGCTTTAGCATCACCGGGTCGATGGCGATGGGCACGGCCGGGCAGCCACCGGGATTCGCCGCTGTTGGAGCGGTTGCCGGTGTGCTGAAGACAGTAGCGAGATTCGCAGCGGACCGGTCGGCGGGCAAAATGGGAAACGCGGGATTGTTGATCTGCGTCCCGGGAGACAGCGCGCTACGCTGCCGGGTACCCTGATAGTTGACGAAAAAGTAGCCTAGTTTCTCCTTCACGACGGGTCCACCGAGGCTGACGCCAAAGATATTCTGCTTTACGGAGGGACGTGGTCTGCCGGCCGCGTTCAGGAAAAATTCGTTGGCGTTCAACACGTCATTTCTAAAATATTCGTATGCATCTCCGTGCAAACCTTTGGACCCCGAACGCAAGATCGCGTTCACATTACCGCCGCCGTTGCGGCCCTGGCTGGCGTCGTAGAGCGAAGTCTGAATTTTAAATTCCTGAATGACATCCGGATTGGGCAGCGGAACGTTGGTGGACTGTGAAACGTTGTAATCCGTGGAACTGATCCCTTCGATCAGGTAATTGTTATTGTCTTCGCGCTGCCCATTTACCACGATGCGCACATTTCCGCGGCCCAACTGCGCCGAGGCGTTCAGTTCGCTATTCGTTCCGGAAGAGAGCGAAAGAAGTTGCTGGTAATTCTGTGTTGCCAGCGGAAGTTCGCGAACGGTGGCCGTGCCGATGGACTCGCCGGTGGTGGCGTTGGTGGTTTCTACATTAGTGACCTGCGCGGAAATTTCCACGCGCTCGCTGACTTCTCCAGGTTTCAAAGCCATGCTGACTCGCGTGGTTTCCGTGACGCGCACGTCAATATTGTCCGCTCTGGATTGTGAAAAACCGGGCTTGTTAACCAGCACGTAGTAAGTGCCCGGGGGCAGCAGCGTTACCGTGAAAGCACCGTCGGACCCAGCGGTGAGTTTTCGTGCCAGCGCATCGGTACGGCTGTCCATGATTTGGACTTCCGCATCGGCAATACTAGCTCCGCTGGTATCGACGACTACACCGCTGATCGCCCCTGTAGCGCCGCCCTGGCCGTAGACTTGATCGGCCGAAAAGCCGGCCAACAGAAACACTAAGACGGCAAACTTATACACACCTCGCATTAGAAGCCCCCTGTATTAGGACTGCGCCGGACGCCGGATGTGAGCAGACCAACGACCTGCAGGCCCGCAATTCACGAGAAAACACCCCTGAAGACCCACTTCGCCCGACAAAATCCTACGATGAAACTAACGTTACAGTTTCAAGCTGTCAAGAATTCTAGGGTTAAATCTTCCCTTACGGCAGGCATTATGTTGAGTGCGGCAANCCTGATAGAAGGNTANATTGGACTGGTNAATTAGCTTATGCGCCAATGTAACGAGCGTAGAGCGAACGCGCCACGGCAGGATCAGTCGTACCCTTCACGACCGCCCGGCCATCTGCGAATACCGTCATCTCGTAGGGTGCAACAAGAAACCGCAACAGGAAATCGTTGTGTCGCAACTCGGTGACGGTTCGTGACAGTCGTTGTTGCAGGACGCCAAGATCGAGTGCGCGATTGTGTTCGTGAATCTGTACGGAATCGCGGCCGCACATCGTGATGTGTGGTTGCGCCTGGCCTTCCAGGTAGGAAAACACGTGCCTGGAGCAACACCGGCAATCTGCCCTCCGTCTGAAATTTGTGGATTGAAAATGACCTGCCCACACATCTGCGGCAATGAGCCGCCCGTGAAGGGCTTCGTGATGGCCGCTAAGGAGCTTCATGGCTTCGGCAACCTGCAGAGATGCGATGAGATTCACGATAGGGCCCACCACACCGATAGTGTCGCAAGTGTCTTCCATCCCGAGGCGCGCTTCGTCTCCTTCGAGAAAGCAAGAGAAGCAAGCACTCTTACCTGGTCGAATGGCCATGGTGAGGCCATAACTGCCGACGGCAGCAGCGTAGATCCACGGCTTGCCGGAGTTAACCGCAAAATCGTTGATCAGAAAGCGAGTTTCGAAGTTGTCGGTGCCATCAAGAATCACGTCGAAATCTTTAAACAACTCTTCCACATTGTGAGGGTTGATGTCTGTAACCACGCCGTCCAGCTGCACACTGGAATTGATGGCGCGTAATTTGCGCTCCGCGGCAATGGCTTTAGGCAGGGCTTCGCGAGCGTCTGACTCATCGAACAAGGTCTGGCGCTGTAGATTGGAGGGTTCCACGAAATCGCGATCCACAATACGGATGCGGCCAACGCCGGCGCGCACCAGGAGATTTGCTGTAGCCGCGCCGACGGCTCCGCAACCCGCCACAACCGCGCTGGAACCCAGCAGACGCTCCTGCCCGCCAAGCCCGACCCCTTCAAAAAGTATTTGTCGTGAGTATTTTTCTCGAAGAAAATCGTCCACCAATGAGCGGTCCCCAGCGGGTTTCACATGCGAAAGCCCGCTACCGCGATGATAACGCCAAACACGACCGACTGGGCAACGCCCCTGTGCTACGCTTCGTCTGAGACGAATAGATGAAATCAGGGTGGGCCAATGGGCTGCGAGGTATTATCACGCTCGCGCTCCTCAGCGGAGCTGCGGCAACGCACGCGAAAACTCCTCAGAGCACTTCCCCCGCAGGCGAACCTGCCGAACAGCCTGCAGTGGTCGCCACGCGCGTGGTGTCAGAAGACGGGCGCGTGCTTAGCGAAGCAGTTAAGGGCATAAATGTTGAGATCGGCAAAGCGCCGGACCGCACCAAAGTAGCTGAAAGTCTGCGACTGCTTTACAAAACCGGCGATTATTCCGATCTGCGAGCCGTAATTGTCCCGGTTCCTGGAGGAGTCCGGCTGGATTTTGTAGCACGCGAAAATCTTTTTTTTAACCAGGTGTTGATCGACGGGTTGACCCCTCCGCCGAGCGAGGCTTCAGCGATCGCCGCAACACAACTCAATCTCGGGCAAACCTACAGGGCGGAATTAGTGGACGAAGCGGCTGAGCGTTTGCGCGACACGCTGCGACAGGAAGGGTTATATACAGCGGAGATTAAGACGCAGACAATCCCCCACCCCGAAACGCACCAGATGGATGTGATCTTTCACATAAAATCGGGTCCCCGCGCGCGAGTGGGAACCGTTCAGCTGAAAAACGATACGCAGTATCCGGATGCGGAAATCCTCAAGCGCCTCAAAATGAAACCAGGACGCCCGATTACCTCTGCCCGGTTACAGAGCGGAACCGGTCGAATCCGGAAATTCCTCGTGAAAAAGGGAAACCTGATTGCCCGCGCGGTGGTCCGCAGGGGCGCATACGACGCCACAACGAATACTCTCCCGCTGGATTTGGAAGTATCGCAAGGCCCCACCGTTAAACTACAGGTAGTGGGCGCGAAATTTTCGAAAGGCGAGTTGAAACGATTGGTGCCTGTATATCAGGAAGGCGCGGTGGACGCTGATCTTCTTGAAGAAGGCAAACGCAACATGCGCGAACGTTTGGAACGCCTAGGATACTTCGATTCTACCGTCGATTACACCACGGAGACGCAGACGGCAGCCTCCAATCCCAACGGGTGGAAGGGCACCGAAGAAGTGATCACCTATCACGTGGTAAAAGGAGACAAGCACAAGCTGGTTAGCATCGACATCGTTGGCAATCAATATTTCGATGATGAATTATTGCATGGCCGGCTGCAGATCTATAAAGCGGCGTTCTTATCGCCGGGACGCTTTAGCAGGCGGCTGGTGGAATCGGACGCTCAGTCCATGCGCGCTTTGTACCAGGCCAACGGTTTTCTGGAAGCCAAAGTCGATGCTGTGACGCTGGACAACTATAAGGGCAAGACTGGCGACCTGGCGATTCGGTTCGTTATTCAGGAAGGAAAGCAAACTCGAGTGGCGTCCCTGAAGCTCGAGGGCCTGCATGCTTTTAAAGAAGAGGAAATACTTGGCGATGTTGCTTCTACACCAGGACAACCCTACTCGGACTTTAACGTGGCTACGGATCGCGACGTAATTCTAGCGCTATATTTCAACGAAGGGTTTCCGGAAGCGAGTTTCACTTCCAAGGCTGATCGCGTCGCTCCAGACGCAAGCACCGAAAAAGCTGGAGAACAGGGAAGCAAAGACACCAGTAGCACACCTAGTGAAAACGAAAAAGCTTCCGACAAAAAGAATAAAGGCCATTCCCAGACTACAATCCCGCAAGCTCCGCCGGTCAACCTCACCTATCGCATTGAAGAGGGTCCGCAGACCAGGGTACGCAGAGTTCTCTATTCTGGTTATGAGCACACCCGCGCAAACGTGCTTCGCCGAGAAGTACAAGTGAAAGAAAATGCGCCGCTGCGCGAAGGCCAAGTCGTCGAATCGCAACGGCGTCTCTATAACCTGGGAGTCTTCAACCGCGTGACCATCGAGCCGCAAAATCCCACCGGTACCGATCGCGACAAGGATTTAGTCGTGCTCGTGGAAGAAGCGAAGCGCTATACCCTTGCCTACGGTGGAGGCTTCGAAGTACAGCGGCTCGCTAGCACCTCGAATCCCGTCGGCGGCCAGGTGCAAGCCGCGCCACGAGGTATTTTTGAAATATCAAAATTAAATCTAACCGGCCGCGCCGATTCGCTGTCCCTTAAATTGCGTGGCAGCACCATTGAGGACCGCGCCCTGTTGGCCTACTCCGATCCAAATACTTTCGGGCACAGGAAATTAAGTGCGCAAGCCACGGCATATACCGAAAAGACGCAGGACATCAACACCTTTACCGCAACGCGTTACGAAGGATCTTTACAACTCACGGACCAGGTTACGCCGCGCACAACTCTTATTTTCCGTTACGTATTTCGCAAAGTATTAGTCTCCAACATCGCTGATACCATTAATCCCGTGGCCATCCCGCTGTTTGAGCAGCCCACCCTCGTTTCGCAATTTGGTACGACCTGGGTTCACGACCGTCGGGATAATCCCGCGGATGCCACGCGTGGCAGCTATAACAGCGCCGATTTTGGCGTGGCGGACAGTAACATCGGATCCAGCGCAAGTTTTTTACGATTCTATTATCAGAATTCTACCTACCATCCGATCAAGCGGCGATTCAGCTTTGCCCGCTCTATACGGATCGGCGGTTTGATCCCTTATCGCGACACCGTTTCGCTTACATCCCCGCTGCCAACCACACCGCCCTTGCCGACGGTTATTCCGCTGCCCGAACGCTTTTTTGCGGGCGGCGGGACCTCGCTGCGTGGATTTGCTCTGAACCAAGCCGGGCCGCGTGATTCGGTTACCGGGTTTCCCGTAGGTGGCCAGGCCCTGCTAGTGCTGAATCAAGAATTTCGTTTCCCGATGCGCTTGCCATATTTCGGAACATCCCTGGGCGGAACTCTTTTTTACGATGGCGGAAATGTTTACAGCAGATTGAGCCGCATCAGCTTCAGAAGCTCAACGCCGGCGCCCACTTTTGACACCAGCGATCCGGCCAATGCCACATGTTTGACAAACTGTAGCAACGAACTGAATTATTTTGCTCACACCGTGGGCTTTGGGTTCCGCTACGCTACGCCTGTAGGCCCAATTCGCATCGACCTGGGCTATCAGATCAATCGGCCAACGTTTGTGATTCCATGTACCACCCTCACCGGCGCTGTCCCGACTTGTCACAAAGCCGGCCGACTACCGGGTTTCCAAATTTTCTTCAACCTGGGGCCCAGTTTCTAATGCCGGGCCGAATATTTTCGCGGCGCTCGGCGACATTTATTTGCGCCCTCGCTTTATTTTTTTCGAGCATTACTTTTGTGCACGCCTCTTTCGCCCAAGAGCTGATCGACCGCATCGCCGCGCGCGTGGAAAACGACATCGTTCTTCTAAGCGATGTGCGGCACCTCGGCCGCTACCAGATGCTGGTGGATGGAAAATCGGAAAACGAAGCGCAATTGCTCGATCGCCTGATCGACCAGTGGGTGGTGCAAAATGAAGCCGACGCATCGCGTTTTCCGCGCCCCACGGACGCCGAAATTGACCAGGGCGTTGCCGCGCTGAAGAAATCGTTCCCCTCGCTGCAGGAATACGAAGAGCGCAGAAAACAAAGTGGACTGACCGAGGAGCAAGTGCGCGACAAAATCGCCACGCAGATTCATCTGACGAATTATCTGGATTCCAGATTTCGACCCTCTGTGCAGGTGGACGCCAAAGCCATCGAAGATTTTTATAATACCGCGGTGGTGCCGCGAGCCAAGGCCCGCGGGCAAGATCCACCTTCGCTGGAAGCCTCGCGCGACGTCATTCAGGAAGCGCTGATCGAACAAAGCATCGACGCACAGGCCGAACGATGGCTCAAGGAAAGCCGCTCGCGCATTCACGTCGAGCGCCTCTTGGACGAAGAAAAGGAATGAGCGAAGCCGGACGCACCCGAAAAATTCAGTGGCTGCGCCATGTGGCGTGGGTCTCGGCGGTAGCTGTTTTTTTGGTTCTGACCGTACTGGTTATCTTTTTGGGGAGCGGAGCCGGCGACCCGTTAATTCGCCGCGTGCTAGTGCGGCGGCTGCAAGCGCTGACTGGCGGTCGCGTGGAATTACGAACCATGTCCATCGATTGGCTTTCTTTGCGCGCAAAGGTGAAGGGCCTTGAAATTCACGGTTTAGAGCCGGCCGGCACCGAGCCGCTCTTCGCCGCGGAAGAAGTCGACGTCGGTTTGCGCATCGATTCTTGGTGGGGACGCAAAGTTTCATTGGGTAGCTTGATCGTTCGCCAGCCGCACGTTCATATCAGGATAGAAAAAAATGGCCTCACGAATCTCCCGACACCGCGGCGCCCTCGTTCCGCTAAACCGCTGGCACAAACAGTTCTCGACCTGCATATCCAACATCTGAAGCTCGAGAACGGCTGGGTTCTCTATAACGACGTGCAAGCTCCTTTGGCCGTCGAAGGCGATAACTTACATCTCACGCTGGACGCCAGCGGCCCACTTGATCATTCGGTCTACGAGGGCAATCTCGACTGGCAAAACGTAACCTTTACGGCGCAGCGTTTTCTTCCAATTCCCATCGGTGTTTCCGCGAAGTTCACAATTTCGCTGGATGGTTTCACGTTGCAACAGGGCATTGTACGAGCCGGCCGATCTCATCTCGACGCGCAAGCGGAACTCATCAACTTTACCGACCCGCGATGGAGCCTTCGCTACCGCGGCTGGCTTGAGCTCCTCGATCTTCGTGAAATTTTGCGGAATCCGCTCGTTCCCACCGGTCGCGCCGACGTTCACGGCGAAGGAACATTCGCCGGCGGTCAATTCCACGGCACAGGCATCTATGCCGGTCGCGATATCGCACTTCCCTATGACGATTTCCATGCCAGAGGCCTTACCAGTCACGGAACCTTCACTATAAATAACGATGGCCTAGTGGTTCCCGACTTTTATGCCGGTGCGCTCGGCGGCACAGTGAAAGGCCGCGTTACCTTGCAATTCGCCGGATTGCAATTTCATGCCGAAACTCACGTGCAGGGCGTCCGTTTAGCCAATTTGTTGCCCTCCATCGAACATCATGGATTTCCGATCGATGAGTTGCACTGGGATGCCGATTTGACGGCCGACACCAAGGAAGACTGGACGGGTGCATTCGAGCATTTTGGAATTACCGCGAAGATGCATTGGGCGCCGCCGGAAAACGTGGCTGCAGGCCACGAAGCGGTCAAGGGAGATTGGCAATTCATCTACAAGTACGACACCAGTCTCTTCACCGTCGTGTCCGGAGCATTTCAAACTCCCACAACGAATGGCAGCGTTTCCGGACTGCTGGCGCCACGCGATTCCGGAATGGATTTGAAGTTTGAGACTACCTCGCTCGAAAGATACAAGGACTTCATAAATGCTCTGCGCGATGTGTCGCCGCGTTCGGCGGAAGCCAAGCAACCACTGTCCGGCAAAGTGAGCTGGGACGGCAAAATTACCGGGCCGTCCGGCAAACCGACATTCTCTGGACATGTGCGCGGCGAAAACGTGCAATACAGTTCGATCATTCTGGATTCGCTCGATGGCGAGCTGGTGTATTCACCCAGGCAATTGTTGCTGTCCCGGGGACATACGCGCCGGGGCCCTACTAGTAGTTCGCTCGAAATCACACTGGAACTCACGAATTGGAGTTTTCTCCCTGAAAATTCCTGGTCTGCGAACGCCAGCCTCGAAAAAACTTCCCTGGAAGGTTTGCAGCAGCTTCTCGGCTGGTCGTATCCAGTCCGGGGAAGCCTAACGGGCGAATTCCACGGCCGTGGCACAAGGGCCGAGCCGACCGTTACAGGACTTTTCGATTTGGCGGACGGAAGTGTTTACGGCTCGTCTTTCAATCGGCTGCGCGGACAACTCACCGCCAGCACCCAGGAAGTTCGCATTGCCAATGCCGAGTTGCGGTTTTTTGCGTCCGGAAAGGAAAAGGGGCGCGGAGCCGGCATTGTCACCGGAACGGCCGCCTACCGTTTTGCAGACAAAACAATCGCCGCCGATTTAGTCGGCGCGGCACTACCGCTGGAAAGCTTCAACAAGCTGCAATCCTCTATCGCCCTGGGCGGTCAAGTGACTTTTCGGTTGAAGGCCGACGGCCCCATCCAGGCACCCATTGCCAATGGCACATTCCACGTCACCGATCTGCGCGTGGGACAGGAAGTGATCGGAAGTTTTGACACCGACCTGGCCTCCGACGGAAAGACAGCGCGTTTAACCGTGAGTTCCGCGATGAGCACCGGAGAAATTTCTGGCGGTTACACGCTGGGGCTTGCGAACCCATTTCCAGTGGAAGGAAAAGTTTCCATCAAGAATATCGATCTCGATCCATTCCTGTTAGCCGCGCTGCACTTAAAGGAATTCAGCGGGCACGGTAAAGCGGACGGCGATATCTCCATGAAAGGCGCGTTGAAAGACGCGCGTGGAATCGTGGTGGAAGCAAATTTCTCGCGATTGATACTCAACTACGCGAATGTGCAGCTTGAGAATAGTGGGCCGGTACGCTTCCGCTCGTCGCGTGAAGCCCTCGAGATTGAACCTGTAGTCATGCACGGTACGGACACCAACGTGAAGATTGACGGATCCGTTCAGTTTACGGGCCGCCGAAACCTGGCGCTCCACCTCGATGGCGCGGTCGATTTGCGCCTGCTTAACGAGTCCCTGCGAAATATGGATGTGCATGGCGGTGCGCAAATTAACGCCGCGGTGGAGGGCAGCATCGATCATCCGCGCATCACCGGACGAGTACACATCGATAATGCGTCCGTGCGCGCCGCGGATTTCCCTACTGGCCTTAGCGCCATCAAAGGCGACTTGATTTTCGATACCACTCGGCTGTTTTTTAGCGACGTAACCGCCGAAGTGGGAGGCGGCACGCTGCAACTATCCGGCAGCGTAAATTACGGCGAAAGCGGCATGCGCTACGACCTCAACACCAGTACCGAGCGCGTGCGTATTCGCTATCCCGAAGGCATGAGCTGGTTGCTGGGTGGAAATTTGCGGCTGACCGGCACGACCAACTCCGGCATCGTCTCCGGAAGAGTTACCGTGCAACGCGTGCTGTTGACGCAGGGGCTCGAAAGTGCCGGCGTCCTGGTCTCTTCTAAGGAAGGCATTTCTGGCCCCACGACAGATTCTCCATTTTTGCGCAATTTGCAGTTCGACATCGAAGCCGTATCCTCTCCCGACGCGCGTATGGAATGGCCCGGCGCGGAATTGGAAGCAGACGCCAACTTGCGAGTGCGCGGCACCTGGGAACATCCCATCATATTGGGGCATATACANCTGCTGTCCGGCGATTTGTACTTTGCCGGAAACCGCTATCGCGTAGCACGCGGCGACATNAATTTCGCCAATCCTTTCAGGCTGGANCCCGTGGTGAACGTCGAAGCCTCCACCACCGTTCAGCAATATGAAGTCACCCTCAATTTCAACGGACCGGCCAGCAAACTCTCGCTGGCCTATCGCTCCGATCCTCCTTTGCCGTCCAATGACATTGTGGCGCTATTGGCGATGGGACAACGCAGCGCGGAAGGCACTTCGCGCAGCGGCGGCACGGCGCAAAGTGCGACCTCGGGCGCGACGGCGCTTTTGTCAGAGGCGGTGTCCAGCCAACTCGGTGGCCGGCTGCAACGATTATTCGGAATTACCAGGTTGCGCGTGGATCCGGGACTAACCCCCGTGGCATCCAGCTCCTCCCAAAACGCCGGCGCGCGCGTCACCGTAGAACAGCAAATCGCGCGCAATCTGACCATCATGTACGTTTCAAACGTGGGTTCAACTCAGGAGCAGGTCATTCAGGTGGAGTACACCATAAATCGCAATATTTCCGTGGTGGCCTTGCGCGATCAGAACGGAACCTTCGGTATCGACGTAAAAATCAGAAAGCGCTTTAAGTAATCTAATACCCCGAGTCAATAACTCGACAAAACATTTTCAGGGCCGCTGAGAAATTTCCTTCATCTGATCCTGGAGCGTAGCTTTCGGCTTGCTCTCGGTACGGTTGCCGCCCATACCGGGCGTATCGGAATTGGCATCTTGTGGTTTTAGTGTAAGCAGCGATTCGCGAGTTGCACGGCTTGCTGCCGACATTTGCACCGCCTGGATTTCCTTGTTGATCTTGGGTGATTCGGCGGCAAACTTCTGTCCCAGTGGCGACGAGTAGAAATCCAGCAAACCTTTTATTTCGTCGTCCGTGAAGTGCTTATCGTAGATCGCCGCGATTTGCTGCATGGCCCGTTGCTGGTCGAAATTCTTCTCAAAGCTGCCCGAAGCTGCAGTAATCAACTCCTGCCGTTTCGAATCATCGGCAACATTCTTTACGCCGGCGCCCAACTTTTCGCGATATTGCGCCGCGGATTCGCTCGCCACGGATTGCAACTGGTCCTTGGCGCCGACATATTGCAACAGCGAGTGCACATCAGCATCTTTTTCCGGGTTTATGGATTTCGAGGCTTCAAAAGCATTTGCTCCCGATGCCGACGCTCGCACAGGATTCTGGGATCCGCCCTGCGTAGCGATGATGAAGGCTGCGATATAAATTACGATAAGTGCTAAAGCTGCTTTCATACTGCCCTCCGTGGCATCTATCGTGTTGCTCGCCACAGATCCAATTGTAGGTAGCGCGCGTGTTCTTTCCCGATCCTCGAAGGTCAGTTGCGACGAGGCATCTACTGTCCCGAGGTTCAGGCCTCAAAACTATCCACTCGTCCCAGTGCGCCAAGACCCGTAAATCCGAGCTATCCCAAATTTTTCTGTCAATAGAACCGTTTTGGTATACGCAGCATGGAGTCTGATAGCATGCCCCTCCATGAATAAGTCATCGCCGACGAGCGCACCGCCCAGCAATATCCCGCAGCCCGAGATACTCGATCGCGAAGCCGGACTGCATCGCGGCCTGACATCCTGGCAAGTGGCGATGATCGGGTTAGGATCCACCATTGGCACCGGACTTTTTCTGGGCAGCGCACTTTCCGTGAAGCTGGCCGGCCCCGCGGTGATCGTGAGTTTTCTTTTAGGCGCCATTGTTACCGTTACGGTGATGTGGGCGCTCGCGGAAATGGCCGCGGAACATCCAGCCGCCGGTTCTTTTGGACTGTACGCGGAGATGTATGTGCACCCGTGGGCCGGTTTTGCGATCCGCTACACATACTGGCTATGCCTGGTATTCGTTATTGGCAGCGAGGTGGTCGCGGCTGCCATCTATTGCAAGTATTGGTGGCCAGCTGTGCCGTCCTGGATGTGGATCGCTTCTTTTTCGCTCGCGCTGCTGTACGCCAATACCATCAGCATCAAAAGTTTTGGCGCCTTCGAATACTGGTTCGCGATGATCAAGGTCGTTACCATTTTCGCGTTTCTGATATTGGGGGCGGCACTCTTATTTGGCGTGGGATTTCCGCGTATTGGCGGCGCGAACTACACCGCGCACGGCGGATTCTTTCCGAATGGCTGGAGTGGCATAGGACTGGGCGTAACCATGGCGATCTTCAGTTTTCTGGGATTGGAGATTGTCGGCGCGACTGCCGGAGAAGCGGCCAACCCTTCGGTTGCCGTGCCGCGTGCATTGCGGCGGACACTCTCATTTCTGGTGCTCTTCTATCTCGGTGGGCTCGCCATTGTGGTAGGCATTGTTCCCTGGAAGGAACTGGGGCTCGGCGAGAGCCCCTTTGTCCGAGTTTTCAGATCGGTGGGAACTCCAGGTGCGGGCAACGTGATGAATTTCGTGGTGCTGACCGCAGCGCTTTCCAGCGCCATGTGCAATCTATATTTCACTGCGCGTTTGCTTTTTTCTCTGGCGCGCGGAGGTTACGCTCCCGCGACACTAGGAAAATTGAGCAAGCGCGGAATGCCCGTTGCAGCGGTGATGGCGTCAGGCGTAGGCCTGCTGATNGCGCTTTTTCTCTCGCATTTTTTCGAGTCCACCGATTTTTTTGTGTTCATGATCGGCGTGGCCTTTTTTGGCGGCCCATTTGTTTGGATNATGATTCTGGTCACGCATCTGGCTTTTCGCCGCGCCAACGACCGCGCCGGAAAATCAATCCTGCGCTTTGCGCCACCTGGACCGTGGAGTTCGCTCTTCGGCCTCATTGCTCTGGTCACGGTCTTGATTTCCACCTGGTGGGTACCCGGATTTCGCATCACCATGGTCGCGGGTCCTGCGTGGCTGGCTATCATGACAATTTGCTATCTAATCTGGGCTCGAGTTCAGCGCGAAAAACCAAATGCCTGAGTCCTGGTGCAGATGTGGAATACACCGCAAATACAAAGGTCTCATGAAGTATTGTGTACGTAACTGGCCGGCGCTGTTCATTGCTCTTTCAGCTTTGTTTGTTCCGCGTTGCCTGGCCCAGCAGAACCAGAAACCGTTGACCCCACAGGGACCGTCCGGTCGAACGTCGAGCCGATCTGAATCTTCTTCACCCGCGGCCCCAAGGTTCACCGACGTAACCAAGTCTTCAGGAATATATTTTGAATATTTTGCCTCTCACACCTCCAAAAAATATCTGCTCGAAACGATGGGATCGGGCGTCGCTTTGTTCGATTTCGACAACGATGGNCACCTCGACATTTTTGTGGTCAACGGCGCGCCCCTCAGCGATCCCACTCTCAAAGGAGCTATTCCGCAAAAGACGGAACCGAAGTATTGGAATCGTCTTTATCACCAAAAATCTGACGGCACCTTCGAAGATGTAACCGAAAAAGCCGGATTGCAAGGAGCGGGCTACGGTATGGGAGTCGCCGCCGGAGACTACGACAACGATGGCTTCGAAGATTTGTATGTCACCGCCTACGGTGGCAACAAGCTGTATCACAACAATGGAGACGGTACTTTTACAGATGTGACCGGCAAAGCCGGCGTCGCTGGCAGCGGCTGGTCTACCAGCGCCGCATGGGTTGATCTCGACGGCGACGGCCGTCTGGACTTAGTTGTGTTGCGCTACCTTCAATGGGACTTCGACGACCTCTGGTGCGGCCAGCGCCAGGAAGGCCACCGCGCGTACTGTCATCCGGATGCGTTTCCCGCCATCTCCCCGCTGGCTTACCACAACGATGGCAACGGGCATTTCACCGAGATCGCGCAAAAAGCCGGCCTCGCGCATCCAGGAAAAGGANTAGGCATCGACCTCGCCGATTACGATCGCGATGGGCACACCGACCTATTTATCGCCAACGATTCCATGCCTGAATTTCTTTACCGCAACAAAGGCGACGGCACCTTCGAGGAGCTTGCGCTGGCTTCCGGCGTTGCCGTTGATGGCGAGGGCCACACTTACGCCGGGATGGGGGTAGACTTCGCGGACTATAACAACGATGCTCTCCCGGATTTAGTAGTCACCGATCTGGCTAGCCAGATGTACGCGCTATACAAAAATAATGGAGACGGCACCTTCACCTACGACAGCTATCCTTCCGGCCTCGGCCGTATGACCATGGGCCACTCCGGCTGGGGAGTGCGATTCATCGATTATGACAACGACGGGTGGAAGGATCTTCTGATTACCCAGGGGCACGATCTCGATACCGTGCAACTCAATTTCCCAAATCTTCGCTACCGCGAACCAATGCTCCTGGTAAAAAACACCGGCTCAAAATTCGTGGATGTCTCTGCAGAGGCCGGAGAAATTTTTCAAAAAGCGTGGGTGGGACGGGGCCTCGCGATCGGCGATCTTGATAACGACGGCCGCCTGGACGCCGTGGTTACTGGCAATGATGGTGGCTTGTACGTGCTTCACAACTCCACGCCAACGCAAAATCATTGGTTAACATTGTCGCTCGTGGGTCACAAAAGCAATCGTGACGCGATCGGCGCGGAAGTAAAAATAACCACCGCGAAAGGCCTGCAGATGGCCACGGTGACAACGGCTGGCAGTTATCTGTCTTCAAGTGACAAGCGCGTTCATTTCGGTTTTGGATCCGAGACGGCCGCGACCATCGAAGTCCGCTGGCCCAGTGGCATTCGCCAAACCATTAAAAATGTTTCCGCTGATAGAATTCTTCGAGTGGATGAACCGTCGGAATCCACCGAAACGCTTCCTTCCAAGTAGCGTTCGCCGCAAAAACGCGGAAGCGCAATTGGGGCCGTCTAGGGTTTTTTCTGCCCCGCAGCGGAAGCACCGCCAGAACCTTCTTTCAGCACATGAATCGCATCAACGCCTAAATTGTCAAAATGCTCCACCAATCCGCTTGGCCATCGTACTTCCACCGCATCGATCTTCGACGCGCCCCCCAGCCCGAAGTGTACCCGCAGGTCGGTCTGCGAAATGTAACTCGAGCCGCTGCGCACTTCGTCCACCAAAGTTCTGCCGCCCACTTTCACGCTGATTTTTGCGCCGATCCCGTCACGATTCGAACGCGTCCCCTCGGTTTTAAACGCCACCCAGTGATTGCTGTAATGCGCTGCATTCACCAGCAAGCTCGGCTTGGCATACACGTTGTTGATGAGCACCGACATTCGCCCGTCATTCCATAAATCCCCCACCGCCAAGCCCCGCGCGGAGGAAACCGTGCTGAATCCCGGCCCGGCGCCGGCCGTAACATCGGTAAATGTTCCGTTCGCATTGTTGTGATAAAGCAGTCGCGGCTCCATATATCCGCTGCTCAAATGAAATTTATCAACTTCCGGATACACGTGTCCGTTGGCGAGCACCAGATCAGGCCAGCCATCATTATCAAAATCAAAAAACATCGTGCCCCACCCTAAATATTGTGTGTGCAGGCCCAGCCCCGCGGCGTAAGTAACATCCGAAAATACTCCTCCACCATCATTGCGGTACAAAGTCGGCGTATCGTCGGAAAAATTCGTTTTGAAAATATCCAGCCGCCCATCGCCGTTGTAATCCGCGATGGTGGTTCCCATACCCGCCTGCTCGCGGCCATCTTCGTTAAACGCAACACCGGCCATCACCGCGACATCGGTAAACGTTCCATCGTGATTGTTGTGATAAAGNATGCTTGGGGCGCTGTCGCACGCCACATAAATATCCGGCCAACCGTCATCGTCGTAATCGAAAGTCGAAACGCTGAACGCGTAATGCCCACCGGTCTGATCTATATGCGCTTTGGTACTGACATCCGCAAACGTTCCATCGCCGCGATTTTCGTACAAAATATTCTTCGCTCCAGGCAATCCGCGCGGCCCGCACATTACCGGCACGCCCTTCCACACGCAGGAACTACCTTCACCCGGTTTGGGGGTAGTAGCCATATTGAAGTCCACATAATTCGCCACCATCAAGTCCAGGCGCCCATTGCGGTTGTAGTCCACAAAAGCGCAACCGGTGCCCCACGCTTTTCCCGATCCGGCTACGCCCGTCTTCTCTCCCACTTCCGTGAAAACACCATGATCGTTGTGGTACAGCCGGTTCTTGCCGTAATAGGTGACATACAAATCTTCCCAACCATCGTTGTCGTAATCCCCCACGCAAACGCCCTGGCCCCATCCCGTGGCAATAAGCCCAGCCTTGGCCGTAACGTCCGTGAAAGTCCCATCATGATTGTTGTGATACAGGTGATTGCTGGGAGCTTCCTTCGCGGGAAATCCTTCCAGCGTCGTTCCATTCACGATAAAAATATCGGGCCATCCGTCGTTGTCGTAATCGAAAATAGCCACTCCTGTGCCCGTTGTCTCGATAATGTATTTCTTGGTGTCCACGCCCCCAAAAACATTCACGGCCGTGAGCCCAGCTTTTTCCGCGAGATCGCTGAAATTTGCCAGCGCCGGACTGGCCGCGGATTTCGCCGTGGGGGCCTGCGGCGATCGTTGCGCAGGCGACTGTGAATGCCCCACACCGCCAAATAGAACCATCAAGCCCAACAGCCAGAAAACCGAAGTACCTATCCGCGCCCGAACACTCACGAACACGCCCATTTTGATAAGAATTTCGTACTAACAAACATTTTGAATCCCATTTTTGGCATCATCCGTATCACGGGCATATTGTATCTAGGCTTAACGCAGATAGCTGAATGGCACGCCTGTCACAAAGTACCAGTTACCCTTAAAAAAATTTGTCTCCAAGGGAATCCAAATTTCATCCAACTCGCATCATAATGGACGTCCCCATGGTTTTTCCCAGATATCCGTCGTTAGTTCTCAGGATGGGCCTGATCGCTCTCTCATGCGGTTTTTCAGTTGCTGCGCAAGCTCAGGCTCAACAGTCCCCAGCCATTCCACCATCTGGCAGCCGTCCGCCTGACCCATCGAAACTTGAGCGATCGCCCAGCGAGAGCCTGCCGAACACTCCTGCTCAACGATTACCAGGATTCATCAACGGCACAGTGACCGATCAGACGGGAGCCGCCGTCGCCGGAGCAGAAGTTAAACTCATTCGCGAAGCATCCCCAGGCCGGGCCGTATCGACAACTGAAGATGGCCAATTTTCTTTCGTCAACATAGATCCAGGCCCCTTCCAGCTCGCTATTGCTTCCACAGGTTTCGCCACGCAAGCCTTTTCTGGAACTCTGCGCTCCGGTGAAACCTTCGCGGTTCCAAGAATCGCATTAATTGTTGCCACCGCCTCTACTGAGATGCGCGTAACGCCCGCAACCGTTGATGTAGCGCAAGACGAAATCAAGGTCGAAGAACAGCAGCGCGTCTTTGGCGTGCTTCCGAATTTCTACGTCAGTTACGTCGCCAACGCAGCCCCCCTGAGTACTAGACAAAAGTTTCAGTTGGCCTGGAAAACCTCAATCGATCCGGTTAGTTTTGCAGTGAATGGCGTCGTCGCGGGAATTGAACAAGCGCAGGACAATTTCGGCGGCTATGGACAAGGCGCGAAGGGCTACGCAGAGCGCTACGGCGCCGCCTACGGTAACTTTGTCATTGGCACCTACATCGGCAGTGCCATCCTGCCTTCCATCCTGAAACAAGATCCGCGCTATTTCTACAAGGGCACCGGCAGCAAGCACTCGCGAATTTTAAACGCTCTCGCCCAGTCCGTGATTTGCAAAGGTGATAACGGCCACTGGCAGGCAAATTACTCCGGGCTCATCGGAGGCCTGGCCGCCAGCGGAATCTCAAATATCTATTACGCGCCCAGGGACCGCGATGGGGTAGGATTCACGTTTGAAAATGCATTGATCGGTGTAGGCACAACCGCGGTCACCAATCTCCTGCAAGAATTCGTTATCCGCAAATGGACACAAAGCCGTCCAGGTCGCCAGGCCTCTAAGCCGGATGACACCGTCAGCAAAATCCCCCTCGCGCCGCCCCACGTCGGCGACTGAATCGCGCACATCCAAATAGANGGTATCCGTCGAGCCGAACATTTCCGNACTGCCAGTTCCCATTCCGTCTTTTTTCGNCAGTTCTGTAGTGGGAGCAGTCGGCTTTGCCTCAGNCTTCTCCACCGCATTACGCGTGTCAGTCANAAGGTGAATCAGCACATTGCGGGGAATACTCTTTACCAGCGGATTCACGACAAACGCCAGCAGCGCCGGCACCGTGCGGCTCAGCGACACTGATTCATTCTGGACGTACACCCCTCCATCTTTCTCTTCAATCCGCCAATACGTGTACAGCCGCCACATGTACCCGTGATCATTCCCCACCGTCTTTTCGTGTTCATTGGGAGAGTCCGGATTTTCGACTTCCGCGATGCGCGTGGACCGCGACACCGTCTGAAATCGGCCTGATCCAAATCGTGTATCNCGCACGTCAAAATTCGCATTCAAAATAACTGTGACAATAGAGTGATTGAAAAACTGAAAATAAATCTCCGATTCATCCCCATTGCGCTCAATCAACTTCGATTTACGAATCTGGGGTTTGTAAGTTTCCTCGTGACAATCGTAATCCCGCAACACCTCTGTCACTTCACTGAAAGTCGCCTTGGGTATAAAAATTACTCCCGCCCAGTGATGAATCAGCCCGCTCGGAACTTTGATCGGGCGATCACCTTCGCGAGCACTCATCGCTTCGATATAAACTTGCCCATTCTTAAGTTGCGCGTAAGCTTCCGTCCGCCGTGCGTCAGGTAAGCGATCAACCACGAGAAACTGGTCGCGACCGGTGTCTTCATCCATTCGGACTTCCATGGCGCGAACGTAGCGGTCGAAAGCAGCCGCGGTGTCAGGTTTCAGTTCGGCGGCGCGCGTAACCAACCCGCCCAAATCGACCAGAATGCACAGCGCCACGAGTAGTGTTCGCATCGGCAGCGGCCTTCGCCCTTCAGTGGCCAAAAGCTGTTCGGAACAGCTGAATCGTCTCCGCGAATGCTTGGTCCGTCGCTTCCGGATCGTAGCGTGGGCCTTCATCGCGCGTGAAGGCGTGCTCAGCTGGGTAAAGCAAAATCTTGTAGCGCACTCCGGAATCTCGCAGCGCCCGATCGATCGTTTCGCGACCCGTCTCAGGCACGTGCGGGTCTTTCGTGCCAAAAATCATCAGCAGCTCTCCGCGGATTTCTTTTGCGCGCGGCAGCGATCCCGCATCTGCATCTTTGCCGAGCTTGCCATCATGAATACCTGTGGGGTAGTAACAAACCGTGGCACGCACATCGGGTTGAAACGCGGCGCGGAAAGCCAAGTGCCCACCAATGCAGAAACCTATCGCCCCGATTTTTTCACGCACGACTTTAGAATGTTTGGAAAGCCAATCCAGGCCCGCGCGGCAATCGGCATCAAAATCCGCCACCGGAGTCTTGGCCGCGTCTTGCTGCCCGCGAATTCGCCCAGCGTCATCGAACGGTATCACCGTGCCCGGCGGTTCGATGCGTCGATAGATCTCCGGAGCAGCCACAACAAACCCGTACCCCGCTAGCCGAACGCATGTGCGCAGCAGCGGCGGCGTAAGCTGAAAAATGTCCGAGTAACACCATATGCCCGGGTATTCTCCTTCGGCGCTGGGCGCAGCCACAAAAGTTCGCATCGGCGAACCGGCCAGAGGAATGTCCGTGTATGCAGTCTTGACGATCATGCTGGTCAGCGTGGCATTCTGGCCGACAGCCACGAGCCCGTCAACCCTTCAGCACCGCGACAACCCGCATCTCGCCGTTTCATTTTTTTTTGGTCAAAAAATTACGAGCGTCCGGCTGATCGCGTGCGCCAACAGACTCTACAGCGCGTCCTGCAGCGGCGCACGCGTCCACGTTCTCCGCCTGATTTATGGCGCCTCTCCGAGTTGTTTGAGTTTCTGTTCCGCGCTGGCTTTAATCCCGTTGCGACGATCCTCCGGATCGGTCGTATCCGAAGGCAAAAGCTCCAAAGCCTTCTTGGCCTTCTGGCGCGCCAAATCTCTCTGCCCATCAGTAAAATATGCATCGGAGAGGCTGTCGTACACATTCGGCGAATTGGGATAGGCCTCGGCGTTTAGCTTCAGAATCTCGATCGCACCCTTGTTATCGCCGACCTGCAAATGTTCGTATCCCATGAAGTTGACAAAATCCTCGCGAAACAATTTCGCTTTGGGATCGCGCTGCCGGGCCTCTTCCAGCTTTTTTGCAACTTTGGCCGCACCGCCTGGCTCATCAATTTGATCCAGCACATGCACCTCCTCAAGAAGCGTAGGTGTTTCCTTGGGAGCCGGCGCTCGTCCGGGTGTCTTGATCAACGTAGTCACATACCATTTCACAATCTCCCCGGGCATTTCCGGATGCGCTTTAAACATGTCTGCTCCGTGTCCCCCGGTCGCGACATGGACAAACTTTTTATCAGGATCCGCAGCGAGACTGTACAGCCACTCAATGGCCACAATTGAAGGCGGAAATTCGTCGTCATCGGCCACCGCGAAAAACGCCGGCAATTTGGTGGACTCGCGCAAGAATTGCCGCCCCTTAAGATCGGTGTTCCCGGAGAGCAGCACTAAAGACTTCACCTCCGGGTGCCGCCGCGCGGTCTGGATGGAATTATTTACTCCGCAACTGGCGCCGCCCACGCCGATCGTGTCGCGTGTCACTCCTAGTTGCGAG
>JGI12053J15887_10000153_pt1 | contig 23834 bp, 28 predicted proteins | sample MedBloCAOM1_O3_FD_15887 | JGI IMG/M metagenome (IMG submission 15887)
CTCGGGGCGGTCTCTTCAACGTCCATTTCCGCCGGCTCAGGCTGATTGGAGGCCGTGTCAAGCATTGTCCCGCCTAAGTGTTGCGAGAGCGCTCCTGAGCTCGGGGTCGTCTTATCAACTTCCATTTCTGCGTTCAGCTCAGATGGATTAGGAGGAGTGGGAGCCGGAAGAGACGGCAACTCAGCCAGGCTGGAACCAGGGTCAAGCATTACCTCGCCTGAGTCTTGCAAGAGCGCTCCTGCAGCAGAAGAGCTCGGGGCAGTCTTATCCACTTCCATTTCTGTGCTTTGCTTTTTTAGGGAATCAGAAGGGATAGGAGCAGGAGAGGAGCGCGTGTCGAGTAACGCTTCAACTGCGTCTGGAGAGAGAGCTCCTACATCAGGCAGGACTATGTCCAGAGGAGGCGCAGCGGAAGTGCTTGGTGCGGCCTTATCCATTTCCATTTCCGTGCTCTGCTTGGGTGGGGTTGAAGGAGAGGGAGCAGGAATAGACGACAACTCAGGCAGGCTGGAGCCAGCGGCAAGCATTGCCTCGCTTGAGCGTGACAGGAGATCGACTGTGGACCCAAAGATGTGTCAGTGGATGGCCGAAAACCAAAAATGACTCGAGCAGCAAACCTGTCCTGATTAACACCTGTGGATGAGGAGGAATTGGTTTGGTGGCATTGTTCACGCTGAGCATGTTCATCCTGCGGTTTGTGACACCGGAGTTTGATGTGCTGCCCATTTGTGGGTATTGGACATACGTTTCGTATTGGAGGGGGCCAGAAGGTTGTGGTGAGGAGGAGCTTTGAGCGCTGGGTTTGGCTTTGTAGTCTTCTCGAGATTCAGGGTCGTCGATTCCAACCGTCGTATATTTCACTTTACTAGAATTCTCGTCACTGGCTCCGGTAAAAGGAACGTGATAATCAATTGGTGCATGGTCCTGGGATTGTTGTTCATTATGCTTGGTTGGGTCGTCCATGGTTCGAAATATTATGCTAAAAACAGAATTATAGTGGTGAAAACAGAAGGATAGCAAGAACAGACGAAACGAAGTGTGGGAAAATGTTGGCTGGTGCCACGTGTATTGTCAATACCACTTATCTGGTCACGTTCTTTTTGACACAATTAACTGTTCGTACGGCTGCCTCTGGGCTCACTCAGGACCCCACAGTCTCGGCAACGACGATCCCTTGGCGTTCTTTGACAGCAATTTAACCGATCAGCCCAATGACACCGCATAAGACTGCCAGCGAGAGATTTAGACAGGAACAAGAAGGACACACAAATGTGAAGGGTGGGAACATTGCCCCGAGTTGATGATTGTATTTAGGCGGTTGTATCAGTAATAGCGAAATAATGAGCAATGGTAATATGTGAGGTCAGGATATCGCTATTTCAGAAGAAGAAAACAGGTGGGAGATGAACGATACGTTTGGCTTCCCGATCTCTTCCACTGGGACATGAATAGAACTACACTGCAGGCCAACGGTATATGATACAACATTGGGATTGTCAATGAACCCTACGGAAGCCAGCAACTGGAAAGGATATTATTTCTCCGTGAGCTTCAAATTAGCGAAGAAACCCTGCCTTCAGTTTCTACAAGAATTTGAGAGTAACGACAAGCCTTGAGGGCGGCAACTAATTGTCCAGAATACAAGCAGTACGTATCAATTGTCCAACATCATCCTTTTTGCACGTGTATCGACCAATTCCACCTCTGCATCTCTCTTCACACTTGCAACCACAGCATGTGGCATGGTCATGACTCTGGTCCATTGACCAACTTGTGGGAACTTCACAGCGTAGGCTTTCCAATTCTCCTTCTCCAGGGATAACCTGCTATGAGTTGTCCCATGCATGTCCACCGGCGCATTCCAAAACCAAAACATGTTCGGTTGCATTTCCAGGATGACCTTGTGCGACGTCCACACAAAATTGCTCTCATCGCGAGGCATCTACAGACGGATTCAGCACACTGCTTGTTGGCATTCAACGAATTAAGCGACTCAACATCCTCTGGCCTATCCATCACCCACCCAGATGTTGCGCAATCATCCTTGTCTGTATGCGAAGAAGCGCAGTAGGCAAAGGTTGCAAAGGTTGAGGTATTTGGCGTGCCCAACAGGTTTAATAGCTGCGGGTATTTCTGAGCTAGATTCTGGAGGATAAAATAGTCGACTATTCTTTTCCTTCCACGGAAAGAGGACGAAAATGAACATACCATTTGCTGAGCGGCGAAATTCGGGAGGAATCCGTTTAGCAATCGCCAATGGATCGCTTGGTTGACTGCATATAGATCTCAGCCAGTAAACACGCGTCGACGATGTTAGCCACACACCTGGGAATTGCTGCCTTTCCCTCATGCGCAATTGATCGCGGACTTCTATCTTACGGATTGTTTCAGGCTGTGGATTGGCCGAAGTAGAGTGGATAGGTTTGACCTGAGAATGCCTGAGCAATGGGGCCCCAACATATGTGCCTTGGATTACTTACATGGCCGTCCCTGTGATAACCATAAGTGCTGTGAATGCCCAAGCCCTTGGACATAATACCACCTTGTTCAATGTGCCCGCCTCGAGGAAGCCCTTCCCCAGACCTGTGATATTAGTCAGCGACAATCTTGTGGTCAGGAAACCACGAACGTTATGGCGGCCATAGCAGCTGAGTACTCATACTCTAAATGTTTGCTGTCACGAGATAAAGAACCTTTCAGAAATTGGAGATTGTAAATCACCCCCCCCGCCTGTATTCAAACCATCAATTATGTGTGTCACTCTAATTGGACCCGGAGGCACTCACTACTTTCTCCCAGGTAGGATTTACATCCTCCGCACTGTCCTTCGTCCAGAGAATGCAGGAATACATTTTTGAATCGGACTCCTCTGGAGCACATATACGATAATATTCATTCCCAATGCAGGTGAATTGGGAACTGTGGAGGTGTTCGAGTGTTCGAGCAAACTGCAGCTGCTCTGCAGTTTCGACCATGTGAACTTTCTCCATTTTGGTAAGCTCTGACTTGCTGACCCTGCACACGATTGACTCAGTTCAAGTTCACTCAAAATTTACATGGTACTATACCGTTCGAGACCGATCCACGTTGCCTGTTTCTGACAAACCTTCCCACTCTCTTCGGCGGCTTTCAATTCTTTTCGAATATCTCGGGCTTCGTCGAGGTGACCACGCAAGGTGGTGTTGGGTGACGAATGGGAGTCGCCTGCAGAAGACAGGAACATATCCCGAATGGTAGTCATTGTGACGTTCGGGCTCTGTGACATCCGAGACATCTGTGGCACAATGAGGGAATCGGTATGAAGGTAGCAAATATGAAAGCTTACAATGTCTCTTGCTGGTTCTGGCTAAGGAACAAGGTTTGAGAGTTTTGTGGAACCAATCTGGTAAATGCATTTACCTGCTTTTTGCCCTGTGCGCGGATGTTTCCTTCCCGGCGTACTTGTTCATCAAGCTTTCTCTTCAACAGGATATTATAAAACGCGTGCCCCGTTACCAAAGCTAACTTGTGATTTTCCAAAGTAGTCTTCTGTGCGGGTGAATGATCGGATGGCCACGAAGCTCTCAGGTCGGCAAAGGTCTTCGCAAGCCAAGTCTTCGTCGTTTGCTGCATTTTTTTTTCGCCACGGGGTTTGGTAGCTGGGTTCTGGTATCGGGGGACTGTCCGCTGGGGCTCGTCAGGAAGGGAGTACTGGTGCTTCGCATGCCTTCTCCACGGACCACCGCCAGAACCTTCATCTGCTTGTCAACAAATGAGACGGACTATTAGGCAAAGTAGACTGGCCTGTTCGATCTAAGGAGCTTGGCAGGCTCGCAACAGATGTCGGAGGCGATAGTTCGCCTTCTACTGGATTGTAAAACGTTGCATGGACATCGTCTCTTTGGGTGGACGCGATGAAAAGCTTCGAAACAGTTGATGACATGGCTGTAGGTTCAGGGAACACATCTTGCAATTTTTTACGTAGAGCTTGATTGTTTGTCCCTGTGTCTTTGACCACATGGCTTGTTATAATTACGTGGTCAATATTCTCACCGATTAGTTGCAGGAATAACTTTCGGGTGCCCATGAATCCGAGGTACGTTTGCAAACTGTTTGATTGAGGTTCAAGAGCAGTAGCAAGCAGGTGTCCGAAAACAACAGTTGAAGACCCGATGGTTGTTCTTGACATCCGCCTGTGGGCTAATGTGCGCAGCTAACAACTGGATTTCACAGGGCGTAATCCCGCCTTGTTTGTAGCTAGCAATAGACCATCACTACTTGACAATAAAGACACGCTTTGATTCGCAAGGAATCAGCTCAAAGCGTGCTGTCAAATATTCTATCTTTATATTAAATAGTGGACCTACATAAAATGCGAGAAGAAACCCGCCCTTTACCCTGGTGTGAAACACAACCAAGGAAGCAAGGTCAGGGTTTGTTGCCATGGAGTCTCCAATCATTTTTCCTGAATGCTTCTGGCTATCGCAAAGGTACAGCAGTCGTATGGGTGGTTATATATATTGTTCTCAACGTTGTACACCAGAACCCTCCTTCAATCCATTCGTCCATCGAAGCTGCCCTTCCGCGAGCTCCAAACACATCATCTTTCGAAAGTCGTCGCAGTCTATTCCAGACCAATCAGGTATTCCACGTCCAAATGCTAAGTGTTTTATCCACTGGCAAGTATAGATCCCGCAGTCATAACCATTAAGTTGCTGTGACACCTCCATCTCGACAATCTCCCAATGTTGGCAGTCAATCCCAAGATCAGGGATTGACAAGAGCTGTCGTAACGTCTGAACGGGGTGTTAGCGACACTCAAACAATAACGGAAAACAACTTTACCTCCATGACGCAGCGAGTTGCCACAGGGTCAGCGATGCTGTTGTATACCTCCCAGCTGCTCTTCGCCCTATTACCCCTCACCACAAACCAATGGTCGTCATTCCAGTTGATCGGAAAGATGAAGCTTTCCTTCATCGCCCAGAGGTCCTTTAAGGCTTTCATTGTGACATCCTTTTTAACTATCCGACCCGGCCCCCTTTGTGTCCCAACCCCCTTATGAACCCCAGGACAAGCCTTGTCCAGCACAGACAACTGCAACATAGAGTAGAATCGTTAGGACGCAGGAACGCAAATACGCTGTGGCCACCACTTACAAGATCGTGTGTGTTTTCAACAAAGTGAGCCGTCGCATAGAGATAAACATTTGTCGTCCCAATCCATACACCTTCCTGTTCGGCACACAAGTTTACATATGCGTTTAGGATCTCATCGTTTATCCACTGCTTGGGTCCGAATCGGTGGACACAATCCCTGACATAGAAGGGCAAAGACATGGTGTTTATGCTGTTTAAGCCCTCACGTCGCTCCGCTGGACTGAGATAGATACTTTTCAGATTACCTGCGGCAGTTAGAATAAAACACCGGGGTTTGCTAAAATCATTGCAGTCCAACGTACTGATGCTGGCCAAAAAATCTCTTTCTAAATAGTCCCAGCAAAAGAGGGGGCCACAGGTGTCAGGATTGTTTAAATGAGATTCTTTGATTTCGGCTATGAACGGCACCAAACGATACCTGCCGGGTCCAATAATCCACCTGTGCCAGTCTATACATCACACATCCTGGTTACCACTCGATTCCCGGTCCATGGGTGCAGGGCCTACCTTCTATTGACACTGCCTCACGGTACTTGACTTCTTCCCCTTTCCGGCGACTCGGTTTTTCCGGAAATGGCTCTTTGCCTGTATACATATTTAAGAGCCATATGAAGAACTGTGGGGGAGGTTGGCCGTTCCGATCGGAACACAGATGCCGATGCACATCTGTGCGCAGACGTGCAAGTCGCTCTCTATGTTCCATATTGCCAAAGTGCATGTGGAACTCCAAGAACGCGATTTCGAACCGAAGCTTCACGTCTAATATCACCAGTCTCTGAGGGGGGGCGATGATGGCAGTACTAGTATAGAGCCAATGCATGATAGTTGTTGGTCGGTCCAAGACAGAAAATCCTGACAAACAAACCATAAACAAGTACAAATATAAGCGGCGGAACTCGTGGAGAATCGGGAAGCCTTGAGGCTGTCACATACTGTCTCGGCCCACCATTCACACTTGTCTTGATACATGCCTTCTGGCACCGTCCATCGCATTCCCCGTGATCTTAATATTCACGGAGTTAAACACGGGATTTCTCCACATGAACCCAAAGGGATCGTCTTCACGATGGAACCCGCCTGCGAGAGTAAGAAGCCTTCATGATTTGGAAAGCATTCGTATAATAATGTCACCTTAGATACATTTCAAGAGCTTTCGGTGTTGCATTTGTCGATGGCAAATGCTTCTGCCGGGGATGACACTGTTCGGTATACTGGCCCGATCGAGTACGAGGTATGTAAATGTTTACCATGTTGGCCCAAAAATCAACGATAACAACCCTCTCAGTACTCTTGTGTACGGCTGGAAGATTTGCTGGAAAAGATAAACCCCATGATTGAGGGACCACTGGAGGCCCAAATCAACTGGAAGGGTAGGGTGCCTACGGTGGCGGGATGGCAAAAGGACCCACCCCCAGGTCTCCTTGTCGCTGTCGTCGAAGCTAGAACTAAACCTGATGACGAGTCAGAGAGAATACGTATATTTAATGTGGCTGACGTTGGGCTTTATGTTTCAACTACCCATATAACACACTAAAGTCATCACTTGCAGGCCTACTTTGTGCGACAATTACAAGTGACCAAGCACAAACAAACGGGTTTAATTGTCTTGGATGAATTTGGAGAGTCAACAGACAAACACTGGCTTGCCTTGGTGCACAGGTAGTGTTCCGGAGACATTAGATATACTGTGGTGATGCTGATTTTTACCTATAGGGGTGTGTTCAATTGGGTCGTTTGCGCACACTCGACCCATCTTCACAGTGTTAGGTTCATACTGCTAAATTTTTTTGCCACATTAAAGGGCAAAGACTTCAGCAATGAACATGTCACAAGCCTTGGTGCTCAATTTGCAGATCCAGACGTGCAGTGTTCGATTCGTATTTGTATTCATGGGGAGAGGGGCTATCTTTGGGCCAAGATCTGATACATTCTTTAAAGAAAATTATCCATACTTGAGCTACAGGTCGATGATGGTATTACACAATATAAATGACTGGTATGATAATAAGTTAGCACGGTTTAAACCACCTCCTTTCGAAAGCGAGCAGGTCTGCGGTGTAGTTTAGGGCAGTCAAACATTCAGGAAAATATGACTTACACAGTGTGTCTCCCAACAACGCCTGCCAGACATTGCCCCTTTCCATCACTAGAGGACAAGGAGCATTAGTATTGGAGGTGATGTAATAAATTGAGCACGATTGGCTCACGTGACAGCTGCTGCACCTGTATAATTGACTAATGGCACATGCTGACAGTTTTGTCCTCTGGTCAAGCATATTAGCCAATCAACAGGGTTCCAGCAGTTCTTGTTCTGGTGTTTGGCAATGGCATCATTCCATAATGAAAGGCCATACCAAGGAAAATATCTATGGACAATAATAGACCAGTCTACATAATCATTACTACTACTATTAATCAAATATGCAATGCAGTCAAGACTTACCATAAAAGAGCGGATCATCGTGTTGGTATGGCTTCCAACCATTCCGGACACAATATTGCTGGTATGACACACGTGCCTGTGGAGAGTGGTGGAAATTATGTTTGAGCCTCACTGCCCACTGTTTTAGGGTTTGCGGTTGCCACGTGGTTTCAAGCAACTTTTCTGGTTTAGTGCACTGTAGCTCCTGCCTCACAGCTTGCCGGAGACGTTGAAGATAGTGAGACAAGCGGTTTATCTTGATGGAGGGTGGAGAAGACCTGTTGGCGGTGAAAGAGAGTTCCAAGAAGACTATTGGCATGATGGCTTTGTGGTGGATCTTGTATTCACAGTGGTCCGACAGGTAAAGACCCCCTACACCTGGTTCATTTGTGGCAAAGACCACCCACAAAGACTCTGGTTCATCTAATGGCAGCTCATCTGCATCGTCCCAGAGGGAACAATCATCGAATACAGAGCCAGTATCGTTGTGTCGGGTTGACATAGATATAGGTGGGTGAAGAAGATCTGAAGAGCATCATGTGCTGTTACCCCTGAATGTACTCCGAGTTCCGACGACAACCCTCCGCCAGATTAAGCTGGGCATGGTCAAGTGGTCTTACAGACAAAGGGTTGACGTGATACAGAAGTATGACCCTTTCTATGTCTGGGTTCGGTAGCAACTACGAGAATAATATGTGATACAGGTGCCAAGTATTCAGGGACATCACGTGAAATTACACAATCCCAGCAAAAGGGGCATATTATCTGCAGATGATGTTAAGTTGGTACGTATTATTATTATGTGTCTACTTGATCTTGGAGCTGGTGCATTGAAGAGGATTGTTGGTGTGTTCCTGGTTTGTTCAACTTTATTCATTTCTGGTGTTCCCACATTAAGAAGTTATCTAATTGCAATGGCTGAGGATGAGCTTACTGGTCTGTATCTGGATGACCACATGGATGGGACCCTAATGTGCCATGGTGTTTCCTGAATTTTGTTGCGCCTTGATGTCCTTGTAAAAGGATTGAAGTGGCTCTATCACAGTAGGATAAGGGGTGTTGGTTTTCTTATAATAATATCTCCACCATGTCCAATTCCCAAGGAACCAACCTCGCTGGTAAACGCAGTTTCAACAAAGGCAAGAACACGGAAGGCAAAACACTGACTTTCTTATGAGTGAGTCCTTGCAGAGTGTTTGTGATTTCTTCCTTATGAACTTCCGACAGTGCCCGCTCAAGCGACCGGTAAACAGCGGAGAACACCTGTCGGCCCTGTGCTTTCTCCTGCAATTGTTTACTATTGTCAAGGAGGATTTGCAACCAACGAGGTTCTACCGACGACAAGGATTGTGATCCTGTCAGTGAATGGGGAGGAGCAGGTGGCTGCTTCTGCTTCTCCGGTGGTGCCTTTTTCTGGCTTGGCTTCTGCACCTCCATCTCGGCTTCAACGGTTGCAGTGGGGGTCAGGTGCGTATTCGGAGCGAAGAACTCTTTTTGTTTTTTTTCCAATGGTGCCTTTGGCAGCTGCCCTGATTTGCGCTCACGACTTTTCCGTGGGCTTGCCGCCACCACGGGGAAGTTGCAGGCGGTGTTGCCGATGCCTGATGCCTGTGCCTGTGCCTTACGCGTTCGGAGCACCCTTCGGCCATTGGCGTCTCCTGTATCAGGTGCCACAGAGACTTGGTCTGATTTCCGTGGCCTACCCCTTTTACCTACAAGATAAATCGGTGGGAGGTTAGCATGTGAGTATCTAGGAGCTGGTTGTGCGCACGTTTAGGCTGTTCTGACGGGCCAATGGGGCACTCTGTCAGGCAAGATGTCAAAAATTGTGTACTCAGGCGGGATATGGGTGACCGACCTGGAGATTTTTTTGGATCGTCTGTATCTATTCGTGGAGAGGATTGGTCTGCTGGTATATACACAGGAGTTGCATCTGGGTCCAGCATCTTAATCTTGAGTGTATCAATGTGCTGCGGATCTGTGATAATGTCTTTGTTAGTGCCTACTGCTCCCAGGATGTAACAACATTGACTTACCCTGTGGTGAACAATGGGTATCCTCTGGGTAAGAGTAAACAGCGTCATTGGTTGGCATGCTTGTCTCTGGCGAGATTGGAGCCGCATCTTGTATGGTCTTGTCAGTGTCTCCAATTTCATCATTTCCCATATTATCAAACATGGGTAGTGTATCTGAGAATGAATCTATGTCATCTTCATCGCTGCTGGGTGGGCTAGGGGATACCCAGACCTCCCCTTCCCCATCAAGAATGTGTTTGCGGCGAGGCACTACAAGGTCGGTGGAGGCGGCTGGGTCATAAGTTATCATCAATTTATTATATGCTACAGGGCATGAGAGCGCAGTACCAGAATGAATTGCAGCATCAACTTGATCCTGGGGGGCTGGCACAAGGCGCCTGCGCACACTTGGTGTAGAGCCCTGTCGTAGGTCTGAAAGATTTCAATGAGTGACCTATGATAATTGAGAAACATCGGAGTTACTAACCTAAAAGTACTTTTGTTCTGGCCTCCTTCATTGTTATGATAGTATCAGAACTCAAGGCACTGCTCTCCCTGACTGAGGGTGCATCTCGGGCATCAACACTTTCATGTATGCTTGAACTTTTATCAGTTGCAGAAGGGCATGCCTGTAGGGTCTTGGGGACTATGCCATCTACTTCAGCATCGATAGTGGTTGCGTAAGATGCAATCTTCGCCTACCTTGTAAAGGGTTGCTCCCATATCCTGGCTGCAGGTCATTGAGAAGCATGGTATATTGCATGTCCACCCATTCCAGAATTGTGGGAGTGCCAGTGGGGAGTCCATCTTGGAAGTGCTGCAGAGCAACTGTTAACAAGGCCGATTTCCATCCCAAGGAATTTTTCTCCACGGTTTGATGCAGTCCTATAAGTCCGTATGACCATTGTACTTCAAGGGAATACATAATGATTAGCAAACCTTGGGACCACACTATGGGCTGATGTACATATGCTTCAGCGAGCTGCTCCGTGAAGGTGTATAGATCAAGCGGACTGTGGCCTATTTCGAGCCTCAGCCGTACCAAAAACCTGTCCCAAACAGGGAGTGACCAATCATCTGCCATGAAGGGATGCTTGGATGCCTCTTCTTTGAGGTGCTGAAGGAGCCCATCATAGAACCAGACCAGAGAAGTGAAGATATGCCCATGGCTACCATTCCCTGCATGATACACCGCTTGGTGTTGCAGAATAGATATTATCCACAATATTGGACGCCATTTCAAAGGGAGGGATAAATCTACACCCCCAACTGTCATGGTGTAACGATCTTGATTCACATACCCATAAATCATCGATGTCTGTGGTATTCTCCACACCGGGGGTGCTGGGTCCTTCCACAGTGACAGCTCCAGGGAATGTACTGACAACTCCATGGTGAAGAAGAGAAGTACGTGTGTAAAAAAGCAAGGAATGCACGTTTCCCCCTTGCCCTAATTTGTCTTAATTATACAAGGGCGGAACATGCTTTCTAATCAATATGAGCTTAAATTAGGCAACGCCGTGCTTTTTATCTTTCCCCTTTCACCGCATGAGCAATCGTCGTCTTCTCGCTGAGTGGAATGAGTCCACTCCTGTAAGATTCATACCCTTTGACAAGCTCGGTAGGAATTCTTATACATTGCTGCCCGCTCATTTTACTCACTCTCCACGCAAAAACCAGGGCAACATGAGGTTATCCGCCCAGGCCAGAGGTATCGGCAAAGTGTTATATGTTGGTCATGGGTTCTTCCTGACTGCAATCGTTCTGAAGCTTCCTCATACGGCACAATGAGATGAAGAATATCTCACACCCAGTCATGGATGATTACTGGAAAGGGGAAATAAAATGCGCAAGGAAGTCAGGTTTGTGTGGCTCAGTAGGGCGTGATCGATACCTTGTGGAGATCCTGTGGTTCTTTACAAAAGCCCAAATATTGGCGGAAGGGGAGCATGGACGTGATATAACAAGGTAAGAATCAGCTCATTTGCCTTCCCCTTGCTCAAAAGCAGAACTGCCGCAGGTATTTGAATACAATGGGCAAGCAGGAGCTCTGCGCGTCCGATGTTACTGACATTTGCGAGGTGGATTGTCTCGAGTGTCAGTCTGCCATTGCGTATGAAGGAAACATCTCCCCTCAACATCATACTTTATAAGGCCCAGTTATTATTCCCATTCTCCAAGATAGCATCATGTCTCAGGATCCAGCCATTGACGGTTACTACTCACGGTAAGGGGCCCACGATTTTTAATTCTTATAAGGCTCAATTTGATGATTTTTTGGGGGTTAGATTCTGTTGGACACAACGAGAGGAGCTTCGGGTGTGTTTTTATCAGTGTGCTAACATATTCTGGGCTGCTCATGTACTGTTATTTCAAGGCACAATGTTTGTGCCGGTGCCAAGCTGGCTGCCTAAATGTGTGGAAGCCAGACAGGGAGGAACAGCGGTATTGTTGGGGCTGTAGCAATTGGTTCAACACAAGCTGCATCCAATATCATGCACGGACACAAAGCAGTGTAGCAGCAGAACAAAAGGCTTTCAAGAGCCATGAAGGTTATGCTGAAATCATTGTCGATGTGGCATTTCAACCTACCGCACGGGGTGGACCGACACACTTTGCCTCTGGGAATGGACGGATTGTTCGCCTGGCTAGGGAGCTCCTCAATGACGCAAACCTTGATAGCTACCCTCAGTATGTTGGCCACTTACTAGAGGCTGAAGGAGATCCAGCATTCAGCAGAGAAAATGCGTGGGCCGAAATCATGGAGGATTTGATTGGGTTAAAAAAGGCTCATAGGGGTGACTTCAGTCATGAGCAGCTCATTTGTCGAGAGCAGCAAATGTATGGTTGCCCTATATGTGAGAACATAGTGCTATAGAGGCCTCAATCGATCCAGTAGTATTTCTAGTAGTACCTCCACAAGGGCCTAGAGTCCTGGCGAGCCAATGCATAATCTTTCGCTCCATTCTCTGCGACACTTGTGCCTTCTGGTGCACCCTCCTTGGTTTCTCCCACCATGAGAGCAAACTGCTGGCAATCTCCCTCAACCCAGGCATCAAAATACTTCTCCAACCGTGCAGGATCACCAAATTTCTCGGTATTAATGAATATCGAGCGCATGTTGTTTCCCCCTTCAGCTGCTTTCTCTCTCAGTCTCTTTGAGAAGTTATGGACAATGTCCTTAGTCCCAGGAATCCTCAAACTGGTCCCTACAACAAGCAGTAAATCCACCGTGTTTATATCCTGGTTGGCTATCATCGTGATTTTCTCTGCTGCCGGATGAAAGGTTTCTCCATAGAGAACGATGTCTGGGCGGACGACTGGAACTACTAAGGGCCTCTTTCCCTCTAGCTTTCGCTTCTCACAGGCTCTATTGCACGAGTTGCAGTGTGGAAAGACCCCCTGGCGTAAGACATCTATGTATGTCTCAGTAAAGAATGTAGTGCTGCATAACATGCACCGAAGACGTAGGAGGGAACCATGCAAGGAAACGCAGCGCACAGATGAGGTTGGTGGTGAGATTGATCCAGCTTGGAGGTTGGGATAAGTGTCAAGGCCTGTCTTCATCTCTAGCCCGTCAACGTTCTGTGTATACACACGTAGAAGTGTACCCTGTTTCTGAAGTTCTCCAAGCCATTTGTGGAAATATGTGGGTGCTGCGTTCAATGACTTTGATGCAAGCTTGGCCATGAAGCAACAGAACTCCCTTGGGTGTTGCTAACAAAGAGAATTGGACTGGGTAAGAAAAGATCGAGGGAACAGGCTTACTGTCAGAGAATTTATATGAAAGAGGTCTCTTTCAGTCTTCGAAATGCTCTTATCTCCTCTGAACGTTGGTATGCCAGCTGCAAGCGAAACTCCTGCACCTAAGTATAGGATTTCAGCCATCATGATTATATGTGTGATGTCTTCGTCCTTACCACACACGACCACAATATGGGAGGAATTGCAGACAGATTGCTTGATGGAATATGCAACATTGTCTATCTTTGGATCAAATGGTATAGATGTTTTAAGCATTGTGTGGGAAGATGTGGACCTATTACCTAAAGGCCAGGCAGTTATTATATGTCTCGTTGTTTGTACTTGATTAGCTAACAAAAGCCATGTGGATCACCTGAGTTTATAGGATCCTAATTGGTGATCTCACCAACACACTTTATCCGCACTAGGATCGGGATGGACTCTTCAGACACCCCACCCCCATGTGATGGTGGGTGGAACACTTCTAGCACGCCCTCCCCATATGATGGTGGATGGAGTACTTCATGCACACCCTCCCCATATGATGGTAGATGGAGCACCTCAAGCACACCCTTACAATACGATGGCGAATGGAGTGGGCCAGAAAATGCCTCGTCAAATCCACCAAACCTGCCCTCACACTTGCAACCCTACACTGGGATGACGTTGTCACCTGATTCTGAGCTGGAATCGCAATCACCCAGTAGTGATGGTTCCCAATCCCTTTATGAAGAACCTGCTGGGATTTTTACACAGACAAACCAAAATAACAGTGATGTTGAGCCTGAAGGCAGTCAGAATGATCCTGAAGATGGATTTTTGGAGCCTTCCAAAGGTATTTGTATCCAACCCATATTGCCATGGCCTCTTTTGGCTTATTTGCTTCAGAAGTGCACTTTGGTAATCCAATTTTCTGGGCATATGCCTACGAGGATATACAAACTCTTTGCCCTGACCGTATTGTTGATCCCTCTATCCTGGATTTTTGTATTTCAAGTGGAGTTCTCAGAAGGTCACATGCCACTAAAGCATACTATTTGGACCAAGTCATTATACAAGATCTTACAAGCCAGAAAATGGTTTCTGACAAGGTCAGAGACATAATCGCACCCAGCACTACTGGCACTTTGCCAATGCTCCCAGTTCTGTTTCTGCATCGGCCGGAAATCGGATACCCTTATTATCTAATCTGTTTGAACTTTTCGAGTGCACAGGTTCTCGTTCTAGACCGAGAGTCTCGAGAAACTGAGAATGGTACTCCCGTATCCTGGGATAGATGGGGTGGATCGATAGTATGGGCACGCTTCGCTCTGGCATTTGGCTGGACAGTTGAAAACACGCCCGTGATAAAAGAAATTGACTGGGTCGAGGTCAGTGGCCTGGTTCAATATTGTCTTGTAACCACTCACGTTACTGCTAAACCAGCGTGGCACGAACTGTGGACCTGACCTCATTTCCGCAGCTCTGCATTTCCAGCAGCAGGGCTGGCCTCATAGGTTGGACCGGCCAGACTTTCCTTCTGCTGACCAGAGAAGAAAAGATATCTTTGACGCAGTCCTAAGACTCTCCTTCGATGGATTCAGAGCTTGGAAAAGGCATTATAAAACAGCCAACTATAGATATTCTCCATCACAATTGGTTCAAGATGATATGAGGACTGGACCTTCGGCGTTCCAGGCCATAGTGTCTCTTGAAATGTCACTTCAATATGGGGCCAGCACTTCTTCCCAACCCCAAGACAGCAGGCTCAACTTACGCAGGCACCTCCCTGTCCACGAGCCTCCCACGCATGAAGGTGATGAGGGTGTGGTGGAGGCAGGCGAAGCTGGTATCGAGGATCCAACTTTTGATGATTATGATACAGCTCCTCCATTGTTAAATGCACCCTCACCATCTGGCACTTATACATTTGGAGCGAATGGTGTGCTCCAAAAAGAAAAAATGTGGAGCCGGTGGATAGACAGAGGACTGAGACTTATTCCAGGTTTTCATATAGCTTTTTCAAAGACACAGGCCATCCCTTACCTCCAGGAGCAAAGCTTGGGTACTGGCGAGTCGCAGCCAGATTCATCTCCATGGACCCATTCATCAGATGAGACATCTAGTGATGTGGAGCGACGCTCTGAAAATGAAGGTACCATTCTCCAAGGGCTGGATAATGGCCCAAGCACTTCTCTAGAACCAGGTCAAGGGATAAGTGGCCTCGTGGATCTTGGTTTGCGCGAGATGTTAGATGAGGCTGGTCCTCAGGCTGACGCTGCACATAGCCAAAGTGTCTTCCTGAAAGGAATAGCACGTTCTGGAAGCTACATCCGAATTTGTCCGGAGAAAGATTCAGTTGCGGTTGATCCATCCCTCATTGTGCGGAAGACAGACATTGACAGCTTGATTTGGGTTGGGCGCCATCTGCAATTCCGGAGTGCGTGCAACGTTCACTTGACCCCGGTCCACAGTCATGCTCCCCCATTTGCAAAGAGCAATCATGTCTTTGTTCGTCTACTCCTCCCACCCACCCAGGCCCAATGGGATGATGGTCAGCTGAGCGGTGAAAGCAAATGTTTCAACCTCAGCCAGATCCCTCACATGCAGTTTGGCCACATTGGGGAGGGAGAGACACGGTTCAATGTCATAATTTGCTTTCCAAGAATGACTTTCAAGCCAGTTGGATCCAAGCATATGCAGACACTCATACCTCCTGTGGTTCAAGAGGTTTGGTTGACAAACTGCTTGATTGCTGCGCTTCTGGACACATTTGGGGCTCAATATCCAGGAACAATGGAATACATCCCAAGGAGCGTTGAGGAGCTTAGGTTGAAATCTGGCGAAGATCGCAGGGCTCACACAATCGCCCTAAGTCCTCCAGCCCTTTCGTCTCTCCAGGATACCCTTCATACGAAGGTGAAAGAGAACCCTCGGCTGCTGTCTCGCTTTGGATCGTTCTTCTTTGTTGTTGACTCACGTGGTTTTAAAATCCTGTCAAAGCAGCACGCTTGGAATGCAGAAGCTGCTGTGATACTTCGCCAAATGCTACCCAGCCTGGATTTTGATTATATGATGGATCGGCACAAAGGGGAGCTCTTTTTGGACATGGGTGTCTCATATCATGTTGAGGGGCATATAGGAGAGTCCTTGGTGGGGTTATGGAAACTGCCAGACCTTCAAGAGACCTATCAGATGGTGGGTTTCCAAAAACCAATCAAACATCACACAAACACGCTTCTTTCTCTGGGGGGCTTGCAGGCAAAAATGCGGAAGAAGCAAAGCGTGGCCCATCACATCCTTTCCAGGCTGAGTTACAACTTGGTGTTCCAAGTGATTCGGTCTCCTAGCACTAAGGAGTATGTGTGCTCTGTTAATGATGCCATCAAAGGTGATGGTAAATTTGTGCGTGGATGTGATAACTGGACTCGGCTGTTCTCTGGAGCTTCCCAGCAAGCCTATGGAGTGCGTGATGAGATCAGAGGTGGTGCAGGAGCCATTTTAAACATATTGGATGCTTCACGAGTTGAGGTAATTTCGTTACTCTTGTATATTGTTGCATCTTGCTCAATGGACAGTTCAGGCATCACGCGACAGGCTGCTCAGCGCCATACTATGGCTGCCATCCCAAACCTTCTTTGCATGGATATCAAGGCGACTCACAGAGCTCAAAAATATACAGCTGAAGATCGCAATTGCCAAGCCTTTGAATCTTGGCCTTCTGAGCTGTTTGATGGTGCATTTGATACAACACGTGATGACTACTCCACGGCCAAAAAAATCATTTATGAGCGACATGCTAATGGATGTTGGTTTTTCTGGCATTGTTGGTCAATTTGGGATGTTCTTTCTCCATGGACTAAATTTGGAGACATTGGCGGTGGAGGCTGTTGCTTCATCGGATCCACCAGAAGTTATTCAAATGTTTAAGAGCTCCTTGCAGAGGGTCCCCAGGCCCATGGGATCCAACCGGAGAATTCCTGCAGAAACCACGGTCAGCAATGAATTTCCATGGGGCCGTGTAATGTCATGGACAATGCTAAAGGATCTTTTGGAAAATCATCCAACACACTTTGTCAGGGAATGGACCGTCAACCCAAGTTGGAACCTGGATTCTGAAGGGCAGGCCGCAAGATTGTTTATTAACTTTACTCGTGATGTGTGGCTATCCATCGCTGAGTCATTTGTATCAGCAACCCTTCTTCCTGACCCTGGAACGTTAAATGAAGCCATGTATGCATGGTCTCTGCTTTCGGTGCGCACCCTACTTGGAGAGGACAAGGTGCACTTTATACCATCTACACATGCTCTTCAAGGACAGCTACCACCCATGCTCAGGCGAGACGCTTCTTTTGCCCAGCGTAGGGCTATATTTTTTCCACAAAAAAACCAACTGCTTGACAGTAAGTCAGCTTGGTGTGTGCTGGCGCTGACAAAAGGTGGATACATCCACAGATACCACCAGTTCATCGCCAATAATAGCGCTCAAGCCGTGGCTAAATGTCATGAAACCCTGGATTCCATATTTTCTCACATCCAATGTCTGCCCAGCTTCCAGCCCAAATCGACAGCAACAAAGCTGTCTGGACCAATATGGATCTGCACCAATCACAAAGTGGTTCTTATAACCAACTCAGAGCACTACCGAGTTGAGCGTGTCAAGCCTGTCACCACAGAAATCCACAGGCCGACTAGATCTCAGGCATCAGTAGCAATAGTTGAGGCCAGGCTAAAACTCGAACACCAGGGTATACCTATGCAATTTACATTGCGATCTAGAAGACGCCAGAAAAAGGTAGTGCTGAGATGCTTGAGGAGCAGTGAAGAAGAGGTGGAGAAAGACACATGCTCTGATACAGGTTCAGCACCCTCCCGTACATCCTCCAGAACCAGTAATATGGACAGTGATTCCAAATAATAGCAAGTTTATCTTTGTGGCACTGATCAATTGTGGTTAGAACCAGGGAGCAGCCTAAGAATGCAAAAGATTGAAAGGCCAGGATCAAAGGCTTCAATTGGAAATTAGAAACCAATGATTGCAGTAAGCTGGCACTCCTGAGCCATGTGCTTCAATCATCCAAGATGATTTATAGAGGGATGTAGTGTGTGCCGATCCAGTGCTGGCCTCCAACCCCCTACCTAAATCCACATATTATCATCCCGGCCATCGCCCAGGTAAGCAAAAAAAACCAATAGAGACCAAGGTCTACCCCCTGCAATAGATCCAATGCAGAAGGTTAGAACTACGCCTTTGTTATTTATTCCTAAACTCTTGGCACGCATGGGAGTTGAACCAGCCATGTCTGCTCTCCGCCATTCCACCAAGCCAAGCGGTGTACTACCACTTGCGCCATCATCGCCCTAGTTATGCAAATAAAATGTCCTGCAGTCCAGACACGAAGCTCTGTGAAAAATAACAGTAAAAGGTTCATTTTCAATAGAATTGTACAAGATGGACTTTGAAGAAACAGCCTACCCATTCAGATGTTGGGCACTGCTAATCCAACCCTGCTGAAGCTTTGAGCCCATGTTATAATGCTATATAAGGTCCTAAGGTGAAGCTGATTGTTGGAAGGCTGTGGGGTATGCAGCAGTGCCTTCTCCTCAAACATGGACTATGGACCGCCTATTCAGACGTTGGAAACCACAGGTGTAAACCTGCTGGCGCCTTTAACTCTGAGACTTTCAGCCCATATTATGTGATGTTCTACAAGGTGCTTTGATCATCCAAGCTGTAACCACACAACTACTACCCATCCAGATATTTGGAACTATGTATCCAAACCTGCTGAGACTTCAAGCCCATGTGATATAATGCTATACAATGTTTTTGAATCACCCCAGTTGATTTTTTTGGGAGGCTGTGGTGTGTACTGATGATGGCACCCCCACTCTCCCACCCATCCACATGTTGGGAACTACTGATCTAAACCTGCTGAGACTTTTTGGCCATGTTATATGATGCCATAGAAGGAAATTGGACCACCCAAGCCAATTTTTGGGGGGATGAGATGTGTACTGACAATACCTACCCCCATACAACTACCACCCATTCAGATTTTGGGAACCATATATCCAAACCTGCTGATACTTTCAACCCATGTTATATAATGCTATATAATGTGCTTGGATCACCGTAGTTGATTTTAGGGGCGCTGGGGTGTGTACTGATGGCAACCCCACCCCAACCCCACCACCCATCCAGATATTGGGAACTACTGATCCAAACCTATTGAAACTTTTAGCCCATATTATATGATGCCACATAGGTCTGTTGAACCACCCAAGCAGATTTTTGGAGGGCTGAGATGTGGACTGACAATGCCCCCCTCCCAAATCACTACCACCCATCCAGATATTGGGAACCTCTGATCCAAACCTGCTGAAATTTTTATCCCATGTTATATCATACTATATAGGGTGAATAGACCACCCAAGCTGATTTATAAAGTCAATAGACATCCGCTGGTAGTGCCCCTCCTCAGAGCTGCACCTGGTCAGAGCAGGTTGCCCCAGCCCTCATAAATTGTGAGGATGGCCCAAACCTCTTTACCTATGGTGGAGGACATGATTCATCACCTCCCCATAATTTTATGGAGCCAAAAGGGAGCCATGGGATGGACAGAGGCCATGGGTGGCCCTGCCTGCAGTGTATGGAGCACATCTCAAGAACATGACCTCTATAAATCCTCAAATTGGTACCCCCATGAACCTGGGGTGTTCCTCCATTGGGTAGACCACCTCTGGTGATTTTGAGAGGTGGGTCATTTTTTGGCCAAAGTGGTGGGTTGGGGCCCTTGCAGTCAATGAACATCTGTTTGCTAGTGCCTCTTCATCTCATGGGGACACCTGGCCAGAGCAGGCTCCTATAAATTGTGGGGATGGTCCAAACCACTTCCCCAACAGGGACACAGGTTCAATGCTTATCTATCATATATGTTGTTAGGGGTATAATTACCATACCAAACAGTCCTGGGAAGAGTGGCAGGGCCTATAGGGTCAGTGAATGGATGCACACCCTCTTCCATCCATTTGCTGACCCTGCATGTCCCATCACTCTGCCCAAGACTGTTCAGTATGGAAATTATACCCCTAACAACAGATGAGGATTGAACCCATGTTCCACCGAATGTAACAGCAGCTGAAAAGCATCCTAGCCACTGGACTACAGTGTCCCAATAATCAGTGTTATTATATAATCCTTTGGACCACCCAAGGCATCTGAGCCGGGAAGACCTAAACTCTAAATCATAAAACCTTGACCCTAACCTCTTACCGGTAAGGATTCAGCAAGGTACATTGGCATCTGTGACATAAACCCTAAGCCTCCTGGATATGCAATTGACTAAGGCTTCTGGTCAGCAAGAAAAGAACCTCCTAAGTAGATACTACGATTTAGATGTGATCTGGCAATGAGCTTAATTTGTGCAAAGGTGCTTGGACTACCCAAGTCAACTTTTGGAGGACTCAGCTGATGTTATATGATGCTATACATCCAAACCTTCTGAAACATTCAGCCCATGTTATATAATGCCATACAAGATGTTTAGACCACCCAAGCCAATTTTGGAGGGCTGAGATGTATACCACCCATGTCCTTTCCCAACCACTAACCACCCTCCCAGATATTGAGAACCACAGATCCAAACCACTGCAACTTTCAGTCTATGTTTTATGATGACATTTTAAAGTCCTTAGAACATCCAAGCTGATTTTTGAAGCGCTATAATGTACACTAACAACACCCTGCCCCCAACCCTCTACCATCTATATAGATACTGGGAACCAGTGATTTAAAACTGCAGGGATATTCAGCCCATGTTATATGATGCCATTCAAGGTGATTGGACCACTCAAGTGGATTTTTGGAGGGCTGAGATGTGTACTGACAGTGCCTACCTCTCACACAACTACCACCCATCCAAATTTTGGGAACTACACATTCAAACCCNCTGGGACTTTCAGCCCATGTTATATGATGCCATCCAAGGCAATTGGACCACCCAAGCTGATTTTTTGGGGGCTGCAATATGTACTGATAATGCCTACCAACACAACTACCACTCATCCAGATATTGGGAACTACACATTCAAACCCACTGAGACTGTCAGCCCATGTTATATGATGCCATACAAGGCAATTGGACCACCCAAGCCGATTTTTTGGGGGCTGCAATATGTACTGATAATGCCTACCAACACAACTACCACCCATCCAGATATTGGGAACCATATATCCAAACCAGCTGAGACTTTCAGCCCATGTTATATAATGCTATACAAAGGGTTTGGACCACTCCAGCTGATTTTTGGGAGGCTGTGGTGTGTACTGATCGCACCCCCACCTCAATCCTGCCACCGATGCAGATATTGGGAACTACTGATCCAAACTTATTGAAACTTTCAATCCATGTTAGATGATGCCACATAGGGTGGTTGGACCACCCAAGCCGATTTTTAGAAGGCTAAGGATGAGGATTGACAATGCCCCCCTCCCAAATCACTACCACATATCCAGAGGTTGGGACCCTCTGATCCAAACCTGCTGAAATTTTATATGATACTATATAAGGTGGATGGACCACCCAGGCCAATTTATGAAGTTAATAGACATCTGCTAGTAGTGCCCCTCCTCCTCAGAGCTGCACCTGGTCAGAGAAGGTTCCCCCAGCCCCCACAAATCGTGGGGATGGCCCAAACCTCTTTACTTATCATCCAGGACATGGTTTATCCCATCCCCATGATTTATGGAGCCCTAAGGGAGCCATGGGAGGGACAGAGGCCATGGGTGGCCCTGCCTGCAGTATATGGGGCATATCTCAAGAATGCACTCTAAAAATCCCTCAGCTGTTGGGAACCACTAATCTGAACCTGTTGAGACTTTTATCCCAAGTTAAGTGATCATATAAAAGTTGTTTGAACCACCCAGGCCAATGTTGGGAGGGCTGTGATGGGTACTGACAGTGACCTCTCCTCACTCACTACCATGCACACAGATGTTAGTAGCGATGGAACCAAACTCACTGAGACTTTCAACACACATAGTATAATGCTATACAAAGTGCCTGGAACACTTGACCAGATTTTTGGAGGGCTTTGGCATATACTGACAATGAGCTCTCCTCACCGCTTACCATACATCCAAATAAATGTTGGTAGCCACTGAACCAAACTTGCTAATACTTTTAGCCCATGTTATATAATGTTATAAAAGGTGTTTGGACCACCCAACTCGATTTTTGGAGTGCTGTGATGTGTACTGAAGGAGACCTCTCCCCACCCCTTACCACCCGCCCAGGTATTAGTAGCCACTGAACAAAACCTGCTAAGAATTTCAGTCTGTGTTATATAATGTTATGCAGGGTGCTTTAAACATCCAAGCTGATTTTTAGAAAGGTGTGATGTATATTAACAGCACCCTCCCCAACCCTCTACCACCCATCCAGATGTTGGGAATCACACATCCAAATCCACTGAAACTTTGTTCCCATGTGATAGGATGATATACAATATGTTTGGACCACCATAACCTATTTTTAGAAGGCTATGACATGTACTGACAGTGCCCTTCCCCCAACCCCCTACTGCCCATCCAGATGTTTGGAACCACACATCCAAACCCACTGAAACTTTGCTTCCGCATTATATGATGATATAAAATATGTTTGGATCACCCTAACCAATTTTTAGAGGGTTGTGACGTGTACTGACAGTGCCCTTCCCCCAACCCCCTACCGCTCATCCAGATGTTGGGAACCATACATCCAAACCCACTGAAACTTTGTTCCCATGTTATAGGATAATATACAATATGTTTGGNCCANCNTAANCGATTTTTATAGGTCTGTGACGTGTACTGACAGTGCCCTTCCCCCAACCCCTTACCGCTCATCCAGATGTTGGGAACCATACATCCAAACCCACTGAAACTTTGTTCCCATGTTATAGGATAATATACAATATGTTTGGGCCACCATAATCGATTTTTATAGGGCTGTGACATGTACTGACAGTGCCCTTCCCCAACCCCCTACTGCCCATCCAGATGTTTGGAACCACACATCCAAACCCACTGAAACTTTGTTCCCATGTTATAGGATAATATACAATATGTTTGGACCACCATAACCGATTTTTATAGGTCTGTGACATGTACTGACAGTGCCCTTCCCCCAATCACCTACTGCCCATCCAGATGTTGGAAACCACACATCCAAACCCACTGAAACTTTGTTCCCATGTTATAGGATGATATACAATATGGTTGGACCACCATAGCCGATTTTTATAGGGCTGTGACATGTACTGACAGTGCCCTTCCCCCAACCCCCTACTGCCCATCTAGATGTTTGGAACCACACATCCAAACCCACTGAAACTTTGTTCCCATGTTATAGGATAATATACAATATGTTTGGATTACCATAACCGATTTCTAGAGGGCTGTGACATGTACTGACAGTGTCCTTCCCCCAACCCCCTACCACCCATCCAGATGTTGGGAAGCACACATCCAAACCCACTGAAACTTTGGTC
>JGI12053J15887_10000154_pt1 | contig 23757 bp, 18 predicted proteins | sample MedBloCAOM1_O3_FD_15887 | JGI IMG/M metagenome (IMG submission 15887)
TTGGAACGTGCTGGACCTGCCGCAGGACCCATTGGGAACGGGCCTTTGCCAGGATCGTTGCGCCGAAAAATATGCCACCAGCGCCGCCGCTATCGGTTATAACTTTTCAATAACTCCAAACACGGTCGCATCCTTAAACGCCAGTCTTAGCCGGTTTGCGTACAACCGGGCTCCCAATAATGCGGGTTTCGACCTGACCAAAATCGGCTGGCCGGCGTCTTTCAATACAGCGATTCCCTCCATCGCGCGAACTCCGCCCACCCCTTGCGTGCTGGATTACGCCGACAACGTCATGTGTTCTCAGGGACAGAGCTTCATTCAAGACCGCAATACGCAGTTCGATATCGGCCCGAGCCTCACGCTTGTTCGCGGCAAGCATACTCTCAAGGTCGGATACCAACTCGAGGTGGGACGAGACAACTACGCGCAAACTAACGTTGCAAGCGGTTCGTTTGCATTTTGCGGTTCCGGTTTGCCTTGCTTCACCGGCAACGGCTTTGCCGACTTCTTGCTCGGCTATGCCGACAATCCTAGCAACGTCGAGAATCACTTCTTTGGCGCGGTTGTGGACCCGGCGTTGATTGCAGGTCAACAAATTTACAATGCCTTTTATGCCGATGACACGTTCCGGGTCACTAACAAACTCACTCTGAATTTGGGCATGCGCTACGACTTGCAAGGTCCGTGGTCAGAGCGCTTCAACCGCCTGTCATATTTCGATCCGAACGCCCCCAGTTGGCTGTCTAGCCCTAGCGCNGCAGGGTTAACTGGCGTGGCGGGCTTGCCCGGGTTAAAGGGCGATGTATTCCTGGTCAATCCCAACACCAGAACCGCAATCCCAAAGAACAGGACCGAGGTCGCTCCTCGCGTCGGATTCGCTTACAGCTTCAACTCCAAGACGGTGATCCGCGGCGGTTACGGAATCTTCTGGATCCCCAACTATGTTTCTTTCGGCCTCAATCCCAATAATGATTTAGTCAACGACGCCACCACTTCCTATACCGGGACGATCAACGGGACTGTTCCAATAAATACCATTAACACCCCCTTCCCGGCGACGGGGGTCGTTCCTCCGGTTGGTCGCACACTCGGCGTGCTCGGAACCCAGACATACGCAACCCAAGTGGTGCAGAACTTTTCCATCGCGGATTTCAACAATCACCCCGAGGGCTACGTTCAGCAATGGAACTTGAACATCCAACGCGATTTGCCGGGACACTTCTTCATATCGGCCGCTTACGTCGGTTCAAAGGGAACCCACTTGCAATCGTACTCTCAGCAAATTGACCAGCTGCCCGACAGCTTCTTGCCGTCCGCCGCATCGGAATGCGCAGCCCAGGAAGCCGTCACCGGAAAGCGGTGCGTAGCAAATGCTGCCGGCGCGCCGTCTGTCGCTTTGTTACAAACCGTGCCCAATCCGTTTTTCGATGCCGCCACTTCGACGGCTTTCGCATTGTCAGGCGCCACCACGACCACCGGGCAATTGTCCCGTCCTTACCCGCAGTTCACCGGTCTAGCCCTGGCGGGCCAAGGCTCCTATGACAGCACTTATCACTCATTGCAGATAACCCTGGAGCGCAAATTCGCCAGTGCAGGATCGCTGCTGGTTGCTTACACCAATTCGAAACTGCTCAGTGACACGGACACGCTGACCAATTGGCTGGAAGCCTCCAACGGAAGCATCCAGGACAACAACAATAACCGCCAGGAGCGCTCCTTGTCCTCGCAGGACGTTCCGCAACGGTTGGTGATCAGCTACGTACTCGATCTACCCATCGGCCACGGCAGGAGATATTTTTCCGGTGCCGACGGTATCATGGACAAAATCATCGGCGGATGGGGAATTAATGGTGTGACTATATTCCAGAAAGGCTTCCCCTTGGCGTTCGGTAATTCCATTCCCAACTACACCACTTCGTTTGGAGGCGGCTCACGGCCCAACTACAAGCCCGGTTGCAACAAAACATCACCAGTCGGCTCCGGAAACCTGAACGAATGGTTTAATACCTCCTGCTTTAGTGCTCCAGCCGATTTCACCTACGGCAATGAATCGCGCACGGACCCGACTTTACGCTCTTCGGGAGTGAATAATTGGGACTTTGCGCTATTTAAGAGGACCACATTTGGCCCGGACGGACGGTTAGCTATCGCTTTCCGAGCTGAATTCTTCAATTTGTTCAACCGCTCGCAGTGGGCCCCGCCCAATACTGCGTTTGGCAGCTCAAAGTTTGGTCAGGTATCGAGCACCTACCCCGGCACAAACCCGCGGTTGATCCAATTCGGTTTGAAGTTCATGTTCTGACCACCAAACGCCCGGAGCGCTCGGAACGAATGTGCAGAGTGCATTCGTTCCGGGCAAGTTTCTTTGAAGCCCGAATCCAATTGTCCGCATCTTTTCTCCAACAGAGTATCTCTCCGCTACTATTCGCGAATTCCGCCGCGCTAAAATACAACGACCGGCGCTTTTCCGGACCCCAAGCAAGTGTGAGGAGCGACGGTACAACATGGTTCGCCGATTTACGCGCCGCGATTTCCTCAATTACGTAGCAACGGTTGCCGCGGCGCCTATCTTCGAAGTAAAACCACTGCGCGGCCTTGATTTCATTCTTCAGAATTCTCCGACTCCCAGAAAGTTTCTAATCGAAACGATGCCCGGCGGTGTGGCTCTCTTCGATTACAACAACGACGGCTTACTCGATATTTTTCTCGTCAACGGCGGAAGAGTTACAGAGGCTCTACACGTTCCTGAGAATTTCAATCGCAACGATCCGCGCTACTGGAACCGGCTGTACCGCCAAAATCGCGACGGAAGCTTTGCCGACGTCACTGGTGCGGCCGGTCTGGCGAACGCGGGAAACGGCAACTATGGCATGGGCGTCGCGGTCGGAGATTACGACAACGACGGTTATGCCGATCTATACGTCACCAGCTACGGAAAAAACATTCTGTACCACAACAATGGTGATGGCAGCTTTACGGATGTCACTGCCAAGGCCGGAGTGGCTGGCGGAGGCTGGTCGGTCTCTGCGGGCTTCTTCGACTATGACAATGATGGCCGCCTGGACCTATTTGTCACCCGCTACATGGACTGGGACGCCGATCACAACAAAATTTGTGGCGGAGACTGGCACACCTATTGCCCGCCGGCTACTTTCCCCGCTACCACATGTTTGCTCTATCACAATCGTGGTGACGGCACCTTCGAGGATGTCAGCGAGCGTTCAGGGCTCACCGCCAAAAAGGGACGAGCTCTTGGGGTTGCCTTCGCGGACTATAACGGCGATGGTTTCACCGATATTTTTGTCTCCAATGACGGCATGCAGCAGTATCTTTTCCACAACAACGGTGATGGTACTTTTAGGGAATGCGCCCTCGAATCAGGCGTGGGGCTGACGTCCGACGGTAAGGGCCTTTCCGGAATGGGTACGGCGTTTCAAGACTATGACAACGATAGTCGCCCGGACATCATCACGACGGTGCTCCCACGCGAATTGTACGCATTGTTTCATAACGACGGAGACGGCTCATTTACGTATGACAGTCTAAAGAGCGGCCTTGGCGCGCTGACATCCGGCAGTTCGGGTTGGGGCGTAGGATTGGAAGATTTCGACAATGATGGCTGGAAGGATCTTTTTGTGGCGCAAAGTCACGTGCTTGAGAATGTCGAGAAAATTGATGCTTCCTTGCACTACAAGGAGCTGCCGCTATTGGCACTCAATCATAATGGCAGGTTCGAGCGAACTGATTCGGGCGTGATCACACCGCTGGCGGCCCGCGGCGCAGCCTTTGGCGACATCAACAATGACGGCAGGATGGACGCCATCGTCACCACCCTTGGCGGACCGCCGGTGCTACTGGTGAATCGCTGCGATAATCATAATCACTGGCTCTCGATTACGTTGCGTGGCACGCGCAGCAATCGCGACGGATTCGGCGCTAAGGTTTCCGTGAACGGCCAGACTCGCTTTGCTACATCGGCCGGAAGTTATGTGTGCGCGAGCGACAAACGCCTGCACTTCGGGCTGGGCTCTGCCGAGAAAGCTAGCGTAGAAGTTCTCTGGCCTTCCGGCGCCAAGCAAGTTTTAAACGACGTTCGCATCGATCAATTCCTGGAAGTTCGCGAACCGGAGCACTCGTGATTCTTCTTTTACTCATAGCGTTTGCAACCCAGGGCGCCACACCAGATGCTATGCAACACGTGCAAGCGGGCCTTGAAGCGCGCAAGCAGCACCAGCTTGAGGCCGAGATCACGGAGTTTCGCGAAGCTACGAAGATCGACCCGAACTTGGCAGATGCATTCCTGAATCTCGGCGCCGCGTACATGGAGAAACACGATTACGGCGCCGCAATTATTCCTCTCAAGCGAGCGTTGGAACTTAGCCCCAACTTGATGGCCGCTCACCAGTATTTAGGTTACGCACTGCTCGCGCAAGGCTATGCCGCGGAGGCCATCCCGCATCTCGAGCGTGCTGGCGCGCAGGAAGCCTTGGGGATTGCGCAGATCCAAACCGGGCAGTTAACCGAAGCCGTCGCTAACTTCACCGCCGCGCTTCCCAAACATCCCGATGATCCTGATCTCTTATTTTACCTGGGCCATTCCAGTGGCTTGCTTTCCAAAACTGCCATCGACACCTTGCTTGCCAATCATCCCGATTCCGCGCGCGCTCACCAGGCCCTCGGGGAAAACTATTTAGTGCTTCGGCAAATGCCGCAAGCAGAGAAAGAATACTTGGAGGCCCTGCGTCTCCGTCCGGACCTGCCGGGCCTTCATCTGGAACTTGGTCAGGTTTACGCCAACTCCGCACAGTGGCCTAAAGCCGAAGCTGAATTTCGCGCCGAAGCGAAGTTGCAACCCGGTAACGCTGAAGCCGCTTACCGCCTGGGCACGGCATTGCTTCAGCAAGGGAACGCGCGCGATGCGCTTGTCGAGTTAAAGCGCTCCAACGAGCTGAAGCCGGAAATGCCAGAAACCCTCTACTCCCTGGCGAAAGCCGCCTCCATGACCGGCGAAAACACCGTCGCAGAGCAGTCCTGGCTCAAAGTAATCGAACTAGAAAAGAACACTGCCATCGCCGCTCAAGCCTATTTCGGCCTGGCCGGCTTACATCGCAAGCAAGGCAAGCTCACTCAATCCCAACAAGAAATGCAAGAATTCCAAAAACTTCAAAGCACCATTCCCCCGCCCCGTTCCCAGTAGAAATACGCACATAAGCGTGTATAAAATCCGACTACCTGCCTGCTCCGTGCGGTGAAGTTGAACTGCTCCACTGGAAGGCCTATCCTTTTTGTGCAAGAGAACGCGCCAGAAATGCGCGGGAGAAAGTAGCGATGACCTACCAGTCGGAAACGCCCTTCGACAATATAGAAAGCGCCCTCGAATACGTGAATCAGCTGCTGGCAGCTACACACGAAGCCCAGGCCGAAATTGAAACTGAACTCCGTCGCGCCACAGATCCGCAACTGGCACGGCGCCAGCAGGCTTTGCAATTAGTGAAATACAAACTGATTCAATTGGCATCGCATATCGCCGCCAGCCGCCGCATCTTGAATGATCTAACCAAGCTGCGCCGCTTGCTGCTTGAGGCGAGAAAAGTCTGATGGCCAAAACAACCCATAGAAAGTCGTCCCGTCGACGGAACTCCGGTTTCACTATGCCCACAACCTTTCATCCCATTCGCGTGCTGTCTGCAGTTGTCGGGACTTTTTTTCTTTTGGGTGCGCCTGGGCCTGTTAAAGCAGAGCCTCCGATACGTGTGGCCATCGTTGGGTTGGTGCATGGGCATGTGAAGGGCTTTTTGGCCGCGCTGCCGGGGAACCAGGCAGCTACTTTGGTCGCCGTGGTGGAGCCGCAGGAGCCACTGGCGAAGGAGTACGCGGCGAAATACCACCTGGATGCCAAATTGTTCTATACCGATATGGAAAAGATGCTGGCAGAGCAGCATCCGGATGCGGTGCTGGTATACACCACCATTGCCGAGCATCGCAAAGTGATTGAGACTGCGGCGCGCCATGGAGTGAGCTCCATGGTGGAAAAGCCGCTTGCGACCACACTGGAGGATGCATTGGCGATTCGCGCGATGGCCCGTGGTGCTGGCACGCGTGAACGGCCCGTGCACGTGCTCGTCAACTATGAGACGACCTGGTATGCCAGCAATCATGAAGTAATCACGCAGGCCGCGGCGGGCAAGCTCGGAGAGCTTCGTAAAGTAGTGGTCCACGATGGCCACGAAGGTCCCAAGGAAATCGGTGTGGGCCCCGAGTGGTTGCCGTGGTTGACGGATCCCGCGCAAAACGGCGCCGGAGCGTTATTTGACTTCGGATGTTACGGCGCGGACTTGATGACCGTGCTGATGCACGGCCAGTCGCCGCTGAGCGTCACAGCCGTAACGCAAACGGATAAGCCTGAAATTTATCCTCGCGTGGATGATGATGCGACCGTGATTCTGCGTTACCCGCAGGCCCAAGCGGTGCTGATGCCTTCGTGGAATTGGTCCTTCGCGCGGAAGGACATGGAAGTCTACGGCAACGCTGGCTACGCCATCACCGTTGGCGCAGAACGTGTACGCGTACGGTATCGCGGCGATAAAGCAGAACCGGATACGCCGCTGATCGCTTCACCACTACCCGCAGCGCAACGCGACTCGCTCGGTTACCTGGCGGCAGTATTGCGCGGCCAAGTGCAGCCCAACGGCGACCTCTCGTCGTTGGAAACAAATATCGTGGTGATGCAGATTCTGGACGCCGCGCTGCGCTCATCGCAAAGCGGCAATACCATAACGCTCGCACCGCTGCCTCAGTAGCTTTTTCAATTAGGAAAAAATGATCTCGAGGGCCCGTCCTCGATTCTAAGGGCGGGAATTTTTGTATTTTGCAGTGAGAGTTGATGGTCTTAACGAAACTTCTGGTGTTAATTCCCTGCTTTAAATAAACAATTCCTCTTCGTGCTGCTCCTCCGGCCGTCGCGGCGCCCTTCTCGAGCGCAACAAATCCAGGCCCACGCGAATCCCGGTGACCACTGCAGAAGCTCTGCGCATTGGCCCCGAAAATCCCTGTCGCACCTTCGCCCCAGTCTCTTCCACCGCTTCCAACGCTCCGGACAAAATCCGGTCCGCATGAATCAACTGCAAACGCAACCGGTCCGAGGCCTCGCTCAATACGCGATCCATCTTCTGCGCTTGTCCTCGCGCCAGGTAAACGACGTGCGAGGCATCCGCAACCATCTCCGAAATTCTCGGCTGGGTATCGTCCAGCAACAACTGCACGCGGCTCAGAATCGGCCCGACCCGCGTCTGCATATCGCTAACCAGCTTGTTTACTTTTTCCGTAGTGCGCTTCAACTCAAAAAACAAGGCACCCAGAATGATCACCTGCACCACCAGCGCAATGGCGGCGACGATGCTGAACACTTCAAGCCAAAATTCCATGAGGGCCCCAGCCGCCCACAGTTCTGAGCGGAAAGTTCGTTAGATTTTTTACCGTCAAGAACCGGTTAAGACTTTGCAGCTTCCCGCAGATACGCTTCGCGTCCCGCATCCACTGCCGCCGAGATCGAATCTTTTTTCCGCGAGGCTACGTCCTTGCTGCGTTCAATCAATTCATCCGCGCGCTCGCGTAGTTCCCGCGCCTTGCGCTGCGCATAATCTTTGCCTTCATCGGCTTTGCCCGCCAGGTATTCGCGCGTATCTTCACCCGACTTGGGAGCAAACAAAACACCCACCAGCGCGCCTACACCGAGCCCAACCAAAAAGTAACTCACCTTGGAACCAACATTGTCAGCCATAACGACCTCCGTTGTGACCGTATAATAGCACCAAGTCCGGTTCAATACAGGCTAACTGGTAGGTGTAGGCACCTTGCTATCAGTTGTGTTGCCCTCGGTCGCAGTACTATCGGCCGCGTCAGTCTCGGTCGCCGCGCTATCAGCCGCATTCCCTTCCGCAGCCGGCGCGTTCAGATGCGCGAGAATTTTCTCCGCGCTTTTCCGCGTAATAACGCGACTCAACCCCTCGACTCCCGCGCGCTGCACATTCGCCACGCTGCCAAACTCCCGCAGCAGCCTCTGCGCTGTCAGCGGCCCAACGCCCGGAATATCCCGAAGCGCCGTCTTAGTCTGCCGCTTCCCGCGCCGCAAGCGGTGAAACGTCACTGCAAACCGGTGCGTCTCGTCGCGAATCTGCTGAATCAAATGCAACACCGGCGAATGGTGGTCCAGGACGCAAGGCTCATCTTCCTGCCCATAGATATATAAAATTTCTTCGCGTTTCGCGATGCTCGCCAGCGCTTGGTTAATGATCTGCAACGATTCCAGTGCCTGCGCCGCCGCTCGCAGTTGTCCGATCCCGCCATCGATCAAAATCAAATTGGGCATGGTGCGCTTTTCTATCAAAACCCGACTATACCGCCGCGTCACCGCTTCGCGCATGCTCGCAAAATCATCATTCTTAGCAGGGATTCCTTCCGTGCCCGCCTCCCCGCGAATAATAAATTTGCGGTAATCCGATTTCTTCATGCGCCCGTTTTCCCACACCACCATCGACGCCACCGTATCAGTGCCCTGAATATGTGAAATGTCGAAACTCTCAATACGTTGCGGCTCTTCCGGCAAATTCAGCGTCGCCTGCACCGCTTCGCTGATCGCTTTGGACGTCGGTTTCAGCACCCGGAAGCGCTGCTCAAAAGAATGCGCCGCATTATTCTCCACCAGATCGAGAAATGCCCGCTTCGAACCTCGTTGCGGCGTAAAAATTTCCACCTTATGCCCGGCACGCTCTGAGAGCGCCTCTTCCAGCAGCGCGCGATCCTCGAAATCCACCGGCACATGTATGGCCTTAGGCAAATACGCTGCCTCCAGATAAATCTGCTTCAACAGCGATGGCACGAATTCCTTGGGATCGAACTCTTCCAGGTCTTCCCAATAATATTCGCGCCGATCCATCGCCCGCCCACCGCGCAAGTGAAAAAGATTCGCCGCCACCAGCGGAGCCTCCGCGTGGTAGGCCAGCACGTCCGTATCGTCTCCCTGCGATGACGCAATACGCTGCCGCTCTTCAATGTCTTCGAGCGTGCGCAGTAAGTCGCGATAAGCCGCGGCCTGCTCATACAACTCCTGCTCCGCCGCCGCAGACATCCGTTGCTCAAGACTCTTCATCAAATCGTGCCGGCGCCCCTCCAGAAACAAGCGCACATCCCGCGCCGCTTCGGCGTAGCGTTCTTCTGTCGTCAGTCCCTCCACGCACGGCCCCTGGCACCGCTTGATGTAATACTGCAAACAAGGGCGCGGGTGGCTGCGCGTCAAATCCACCGTGCAGGAGGGCACCAGAAAACGCTTGTGAATGAAATGCAAAATACGCCGCGCCAGGCTGGCCGGGAAATACGGCCCAAAATAAAGCGAACCATCCTTCTTCACTCGCCGCGTGAAATAAACGCGCGGAAACTTTTCCGAAGCCGTAAATTTTATGTACGGATAAGTCTTATCATCACGCAACACCACGTTGAATTTCGGCCGGTACTGCTTGATAAGGTTGTGTTCGAGCGCCAAAGCTTCCCGCGCATTGTCGACCAGAATGGTCTCAAGATCGGCAATCTCCCGCGCCAGAGAGCCCGTCTTGGCATTAACCCAGCTGGATTCCAGAAAATACGAGCGCACCCGGCTACGCAGCGAAATCGCTTTGCCAACGTACAGCACCGTCCCGCCCGCGTCTCGGAACAGATACACTCCCGGCGCGTCAGGCAACAGCGCCGCTTTTTCACGTGGTTCCATAATATTTATTCAGCGTCGCGTAATCCGTAACACATCGGCTCGCGCAATGGAGGGTTCCCTTTTTTATCCATCGCGCAGCGCACCCTGTAAACAGGCCACACCACTACCCCATACAACTACTATGATACTAAAGTGAATCGGAGAGAGTGGAAGGCCCGAGGGAACTAACCATCACAGCTAGGATAAATGTATTGCCGACCGCTTTTCTTAATTAGATGCCTACAGGCACTCATCAGATGCAATGCCCCACAGCGCGCCGCAACGCAATTACACCATGGTTATTGCCCGCCGCTGCCTTTGTTCTGCTAACCGTACCGGCATCACACCCGCCCAGGATTCACAGGGCGAATCTTCCTCCACCGCCCCCAAACCTCTTCCACCCGGAGCGCCAGATTCATCCCACCCTAAATCCTCAAATAAAAAGCCTAAGGACACACCGACCAACTCCGCGCCCGGTCAACCAACCTGGGACCCTTTGCGCGCGGAAAAAGATCTGGAAGTCGGTCAATTTTATTTAAAAAAAGGTGATCTGGACGCCGCTATCGATCGCTTCCAGGACGCCGCTGCCGCCAAACCAGGCTTCGCCATTCCCTATCGCTATCTTGGCGAAGCTCAAGAAAAAAAAGGTGATAAGCGCGAAGCCCTAAAATCCTACCGTCGCTATCTCGATCTCTATCCTCACGCAGAAGACGCCAAGAAGATCCAGAAAAAAATCGACAAACTGTGGAACGAGGTAGGAAAGAAAGACAAATCAGCGGGCTAAACGGTCCAACGCTCGACGCGCGCGTTCAAATCCAACGAAACGTTTTTCCTCTTCGCGAAATTCCCTTGAATGCGATACTAAGCTGCAACCCGACCGCCGCGTGGGATGTTTCACGTGCAGCATCTCGTGAAACAAAACATATTCCACCGCGCAAGCCGGCACTCTGGGACGATCCATTCGCCTGTTCAACAAAATCTGATTCGGTCCCGGATCGTAGCACCCGAACTGCCGCCGCCAGCTGCGAACGCTCCAGCCGATCCGCGGCCGCTGCAACGTCCCGTCAAAATATTTAATGTTCAGCTCGTCGAACAACTTGGAAAGATCGAAATGCCGGCCCCGTGGATCGCTTTGTCGCACTCGCACTCGTCCGCTTCGCATCCGGCTGATACGGTTGCGCGTCTTNTGCGAGCGCGCATATTCCAGGTATGGCTCAACCACATCCCGCGGCGCTTTTCGCCGGTAAACTCGCGACAGCAGCAGCGCAGCTCCGCCTTCCAATACCGGCAACGGCGCGCGTTGCAGCAAATCAGAAAATCGCACGTACATCGCCTCTTCGCGTCGGCGAATGGTCAACACCAAACTGGAGTAGGGATAGAATTCCACGCGAAAACGCGGCGGCCGCCCATTACATCCCAGCCGCGTAAACACCCGCTGAAACAGCGCACTGCCCCCGGGCACCAGCAAAACTTCGTAACCTCTCATAGCGTGTCGTGCTGCGATTCCTGTTTAATTCTTGCGGCGAATCGGTGGAGGCGCCACTTTCTTGGTAGCCTTCCCAGCCTCATTCATCGCGTCGCGCGTTCCTTCGATGGCATCATCAAGATTAGTCTTGTATGCTTCCAGATCCGGCCCACCGGCGGCTGACAATTTTTCCAGCACCACCAAAAATGACTTGGACTGCGAAGCCATCAAATCTATCGCTGCCCTGATATTTTCCTGCTTCTCTATACCCAATTGAATCAAATCCGCGGCGTCGTCGACGCATCCCCCATACGCGTTTAGCAGTGAATTCAACATATCAATATGCCGTGTCCCCGAGGGATGCTCCAGCTCATACTGAAACTTTTTCAGCCGGTCATCCGCGAAAGTCAAAAACAGTTTCACGCGGTCATTGGTAGTTTCCGCATCCCGAATCTTCTCCGCTTCCAGCGCCGAGAGATAATCTTTTTGTTCCTGCTGCGCTAGCGCGAAGCCTCCGGCGAACGTCATCAAACAAAACAACGTGCCAATAATCTTGCGACGCACTTTCATCGCTGCTCCTCGGGCGGGCCCGCCGGATGCACCGGACTCGTCGTAGGCTCCGGACTTTTGGGTGCCGCCGGCTGCGCATCGCGATAATGGAAAAGCATGTGGATCAATTCCTTGTCCATGGAATCAAGATCGCGACGAACAATCTGCAACGGAGGCTGGTACTCGTCTGGAACCCTCAAGATAATTTCATCCGCCTCGCGAATGCCGCGTCGCACATGAATCTCCAGTTGGCGATAACCGTTTGAATCTTTCTCCGCGTCGCTGCGTTTCTTTTTCAAACCCTCCAGCGCCACGCGTACATTGTCGCGATATTTTTCAAGCACGGTCGCCACGGTGCTCAGGTCGTTCGCCTTAAAAGCACGCCGCGCTTCATCGAATTCCGCGTCGCCTAATTTTTCCAACAACTTGGCGCGGTGCACCGGGTTTTTTTCGTGGTCAAAACGTGCCTGCAGGTCGCCAAACTTGTCGGCCGCAGCCGCAGCCCCTGCCACCCAACACATCATTGCCGCACCCATCCATACTCCGCAGCTCACTCGCCGGACTATCATTCTTACCTTTTATGCTCCAGCACCTTGCGCAACACTTTGCTGCGCTCCTGCGCTTGCCAGACCTGGTCGGCGTTTTGCCCCTGATCCAGATTTAAGAATTTCTGGTAAGCATCCAGCGCCGGCCTTGGCTGATTCAGCTTATCGTAGCAAAGCCCTCGAAGAAACCACTGTCCAGCGCCAGGCGTTTCCATTTTTGCAATTTCATCCAGCGCTGCGAGCGTGGACGCACAATCTCCGGATAGATAATACGAGCTGCTCAAATCCTTCCAGTACGCCAGATTTTTCCCATCCAGCTGCAAAGCCACCTTCAGCTCTTTCATCGCGTCCGGAAAATCCCGTTTTTGTAGGTAAATTCGCCCCAGCCCGCCGTGCAATTGCGCATCTCGCGGCGAAAGCGCGATAGCCCGGTTGAGCGTACCGATGGCGTCANCCCATTTTTTCTGCGCTATTTGAATATCCGCGCGCACCNTCAACAAATCCAGATTCTGCGTCACATTTGCGCCCTCCCCGGCTNCTGCTCGATTCAGCTCCGCGANCGCCACATCATATTGCTGCTGCTCCACCAGCAAGTGCACCAAACGCGCACGCGCGCCGGAATCCGTGGGCTGCACACTCAGATAGCGGCGATACGCATCCGCGGCCTCTGGTTTCTTCTGCGCGGCCAGACATTCCGCGACGCCCAGCAGCGCCTGCGCATTATTCGGCTGGGTTTCTAATATGCTGCGGAACTTGTATTCCCCGTCGACGGGCCGCTGCAGCCGTACATACAAATTCGCCAGATGCAGAATCGCTTCCAGGTTGTGCGGGTCCAGCCGGTAGGCGCCCTCAAACGAGTCAGCCGCTGCGGAATAATCTTTCGCGTTCTCCTGCGCCACACCCAGCAAATAACGCGGACGGCTTTGCCCCGGCAACAATTCCACAGCTTTTCGCAAATGGGGCAGAGCCACCGCCGGATCACGTTCAATAAATAAGATCCCAAGATTTAAATACGCTTCGGCCATCTTCGGATCAATCGCGATGGCCCGCTCATATTCGCCGCGCGCCTCGTCAACCTTCTGCAAGGCGGTGAAAACATACGCAAGCTCAAAATGCCCGTAAGCAACGTCCGGCTCTGCGGCAATAAATTTCTGCAGCGGATCAATCGCCGCCGCAAAATCCTTCTTCTCAATATCGCGTTGCGCTTCCTCCAGCAGATCATTCAACGGATTGGCAACCTTCTCCCGCCGTGCCCCTGCAACAGTGCCCTGAGACCGACCCTGAGTTTTGTTGGAAGGATTCTGTCCGCTCCCGGATCGAGCGTTAGCGCACAACGAGAGTGCCGTAGTGGCGAAAATCGCCGAAACACAAAAAATAAATAATACGAATCTGAGTAAAGTTTGCCTCAGATCATCTCGACGCCGCGACCCCATCGAACAAAAGTTAGCTGGTGGGTGCCCCACCCTCGCCTTCCAGGGTGGGTCCTTCTTTTTCCCTCTCGCGCGCGCTCTATTACTAACGAACAGAAAGCTTGGCATTGAGATGCAATCGTAAGTCTTAACGTCTCCGCAACAAACTAAACAGATGTACCCTTCGATCCGTTCACTACACCCACCGGACTAACAATCTTGGATGCCCCATTCTCCACACCTTTTGCCCGCCCATTCTCATTCAGCACCCGCGCCAGATAACGCCCCGTGTGCGATTGCGCATTCCGCGCCACCTGTTCCGGCGTCCCAGTAGCAATAATCTTTCCGCCTTGATCCCCGCCCTCCGGTCCAAGATCAATCAACCAGTCCGCCGATTTGACGACGTCAAGATTGTGCTCAATCACCAACAACGACGCCCCCGACTCCAACAATTTCCGGAACGCCGCCAACAATTTCGCAATATCGTCAAAATGCAATCCAGTCGTCGGTTCGTCGAGTACATAAAGGATGCCCTGATTCTCAGTCCGCGAAAGATGCGACGCCAGTTTTAACCGTTGCGCTTCTCCACCGGAAAGAGTCGTCGCCGACTGCCCCAGCCGCAAATAACCCAATCCAATTTCGTTCAGTACTCGCAACTTGGAAATTACCTTCGGAACATTAATAAAAAATACCAGCGCCTCCCGAACCGTCAGTTGCAACACATCATGAATACTCTTCCCGTGATACAGCACCTCCAGCACGCCGCTCTTGAAACGCGTCCCGCGGCACTCCTCGCAAATCAATTCCACGTCCGCGAGAAATTGCATCTCCACCGTTACGGTCCCATCGCCCTGGCACGTCTCGCAACGCCCGCCCGGCACATTAAACGAAAAATGGCCTGCGGTATAACCGCGCCGCTTGGCATCCGGCGTATCCGCAAAAACTTCGCGAATCGCATCAAACGCTTTCAAATAAGTCGCCGGATTGGATCGCGGCGTGCGCCCAATCGGCGATTGATCCACAATCACCACTTCCCGGATCTGCGCATCCCCCTCGATGCGCTCGCAGAATTCCTTAACGCTCGAGCCATTGCGCTTGGCCGCCAGCGCCTTATAAAGCACATCATGCACCAGCGTGGATTTTCCCGAGCCGCTCACCCCGGTAACCACCGTCAAAGTACCGAGCGGCAGCGTCAAATCCACATCCTGCAAGTTATGCAAATGTGCGCCAAACACTTTCAGGAATTTTCCACTCAACTTGTGCCGGTTATTCGGCACCGGTATNCGCAAATCTCCCGTCAAATATCGCCCGGTAATCGATTTTGGCTCTTCCAGCATCGCTGCATAGGAGCCCGCAAAAAGCAGTTTGCCGCCCAGTTCCCCGGCTCCGGGTCCCAGATCAATCACATAATCCGCCGCGCGAATGGTGTCCGGATCGTGTTCCACCACCAGCACGGTATTCCCCAAATCGCGCAACGATTTCAAAATATCGATCAGACGTTGTGTATCCCGCGGATGCAATCCAATCGACGGCTCATCCAACACGTACAACGCCCCAACCAAATGCGACCCCAGCGAAGTAGCCAGCTGAATCCGCTGTGACTCTCCTCCTGACAACGTGGAAGTAAGCCGGTCCAGCGTCAAATAATCCAATCCCACTTCATCCAGAAATTGCAGCCGCGAGCGAACTTCCTGCAGAATTTTATCCGCCACGGTATTTTGCGCTTGCGTGAGTTGCATGTTGGTGAAAAACACGCGCGCTTCTTTCACCGTCAACTTGCAAACCTCGGTAATCGACCGTCCAGCCACGCGCACGGCCCGCGCCTCAGCGCGCAGCCGCGTTCCACCGCATTCCAGACACGTCGCATACCCACGAAAACGGCTAAGAAACACACGTACGTGCAACTTGTACTTTTTGCGCTCCAGATACTTAAAAAATCCAGTGATCCCCTCGTAGTCGCTGTCAGGGTCGCCTTCCAGAATCAATCGCCGCTGCTCTTCGGTAAGGTGCCGCCACGCCACATTCGTCGGAATGCCACGCCCACGCGCCCATTTCTTCGCGTCTTGCAATAAATTGCGATAACGCGGCTTGGTCCACGGCAAAATTGCGCCTTCATCCAGGGATTTGCTCGAATCCGGCACCACCAGATTCAAATCAAAATCGATGGTGTTGCCAAATCCCTGGCATCGTGGACAAGCCCCGTATGGATTATTGAAAGAAAAAAGTCGCGGCTCCGGCTCCTGGTAAAGCGCTCCATCATTCTTACATTCGAATCGCTCGTTAAATCGCAGCCGCTCCGCCGGTCCCGCAGCGTCGGCGACAAATTCCAGCAGCGCCTCGCCATGACCCTCGCGATAGCAAATCTCAATCGAATCCACCAGCCGCGAACGAGACTCAGGATTAATCGCCAGTCGATCCACCACCACATACACAGGCCGCGAAAAATCAATGTCCAGCAANGTCTCCGGGGAAGAGAACTCATGCATACGCCCATCTTGATACAAACGGTTGAACCCGCGTTTCTGCAGATCAATCAGTGATTGCCGCAGCGCCTCGCCAGAAGTCTGCGTGGCTTTCTTTTTCGCCACCCGTCGTGACGGTGGCGCAACGGCAGCGGAAGCTTCCGCGGAAGACTCGGCCGAAGGCATCCCGCCCGGGCGAAATTCATACAACACATAAAAACGCCGCCCCGGCGTCATGGTCAAAACTCGCGTCGCGATCTCATCCGGGTTATCTCGGCGAACTTCCGCGCCGCACTTTATACAAAACGTCTGGCCGCACCGCGCAAACAGCAACCGCAAATAATCGTAAATTTCCGTTGCCGTAGCCACCGTAGATCGCGGATTGCGCGTGGAATTTTTCTGTCGAATCGCCACCGCCGGAGCAATCCCGGAGATCTCATCCACATCCGGTTTTTCCATCCGTTCCAGGAATTGCCTCGCATAAGCGGAAAGCGACTCCACATATCGCCGTTGCCCCTCGGCATAAACAGTGTCAAACGCCAGCGAAGACTTGCCAGACCCGCTAACGCCTGTAACCACCGTAATAGCGTTATGCGGAATCGCCACCGTAATGTTCTTGAGGTTGTGAACGCGGGCCCCGCGAACATGAATCACTTCTTCCGCGGGATTTGTCGGTGTCAAATCGGATTTAGCCATTAGATCGTTGGTAGCCAAAGATGAGCCCGCACAGCGCCCAAATCGAGCATTGCCTAAACTTTAAATTATACGACTCGTTGTCAACCCGAGCAAACGCTGCAGCGGGCAGCATTTTTCTACAATTTTGCCTGGTTGCATGCCGCTAGCTAGTAATTCTTAACCCGGAGCAATATTTCCTTAACGGATGAGCCTTTGGTAGGTGCGTCTTTCTTTTCTTGTTTGCACTTTTACGTGTCAGTTGCAGGTGGAATTTCTCAATGCGCGCAATCGTTCACAACCCGAAACTCTTCCACAACGAATCTATCCGCGCCTTGGTCCCCGGGTCCATCAAAATCTCATCCGGCCAAGGCCGCGCAAATCCTTCCGAACCCCACTTCCGCGTAGCGTCAATCCCCATCTTCGATCCAAAATCCTGAATCCGCGAAGCATGGTCCAAGGTGTCCGCTGGCCCCAAGTTAAATTGCACATCGCGTTCCGGATCAATCGCGCACAACGCCTTCCACACCACTTCGCTGTAGTTATGCACGTCCACATCATGATCCACCACCACAATCACCTTGGTGAACATCGCTTGCCCCAGTGACCAAATGGCGTTCATGATCTTCCGCGCATGCCCCGGATAACTCTTCCGAATCGCGACAATCATCAAATTGTGAAAAATTCCTTCCGCCGGCATAGCCACATCGGCAATCTCCGGATACTGCATCTTCATCACCGGCAAAAACACTCGCTCTACCGCATAGCCCATGAAATAATCTTCCTGTGGCGGGGGTCCCACCACCGTGGTGAGATAAATCGGATTCTTCCGATGCGTGATGCACTCCACGTGAAACACCGGGTATTCCCCTTCCAGCGAATAAAATCCTGTGTGATCGCCAAAGGGCCCCTCGACCCGCATCTCCCCCAGATTTACGTAGCCCTCTAAAATAATTTCCGCATTAGCGGGAACTTCCAAGTCGCACGTTTCGCACTGCACCATCTCCACCGGCTCCCGCCGCAAAAATCCAGAAAACATCATTTCATCCAAATCCGGCGGAATCGGCAGCATCCCTGCCAGTGCCGTCGCCGGATCCGCCCCGATCGCAACTGCCACAGCAATCTTCCCTTCCGGATTGGCAGCCCGCGCTCTCCGAAAGTGTTCCGCCCCATGTTTCTGCGTCTGCCAGTGCATCCCGGTTGTACGCTCGTCGTAAACCTGCATGCGGTACATCCCCACATTCCGCTTGCCGGTCTCCGGATTCTTCGTAAACACCAAGGGAAAAGTAATAAATCGCCCGCCATCCTGCGGCCAACACTTCAAAATAGGAAATTCCAAAAGGTTCACATCCGCGCCCTTGCGAATCACTTCCTGGCAAGCCCCGGACTTCACACTCTTGGGAAAAAACGACCCCAACTCCGCCAGCTTCGGCAACATTTTTATTTTGTCGAACAATCCCTGCGGCGTTTCCATCTTCAAGAACCCCTGAATCCGCGCCGCCACGTCCTCCAGTTTGTCCACCTCAAACGCCAACTCCATTCGTCGCACGCTGCCAAAAGTATTAATCAGCAGTGGCACCTTTGACCCTTTCGGCTTTTCAAAAAGTATCGCGGGCCCCACACTGCGCGCCGGGCGCGTTTTCGAACGCGCCACCCGCTGCGCCACCTCCGTAATCTCCAACACGGGATCAACCTCGGCGCGCACGCGCTTCAGTTCCCCTTCCTTCTCCAGCCTCGCCACAAATTCCCGCAAATCGCGATACCCCACACACGCCTCCTCACCATCCGTCTTCCAAATCGCAAACTGTAGCACGAACTCATTCCAACAGCTGTGCGCACAGTGGTAAGCACGAAACCGTCAGCGCAATAAACACCTCCATACTAAGGCCCAAGCAGATTGATCGAAGACGTACTGTTTTAGCCCAGCCGGGTGCCCCTAATGCCTGCCATTGAGCGCAATTTCTTCCCCGCCGCACTCCTGTTATCCTCAAGCTGTTATGGCCCCTCGCATTTATCTCGATTACAACGCCACCACTCCAGTCGACCCCGCCGTCCTGGAAGCCATGCTTCCCTTCTTCTCCGCCGACTTTGGCAACGCTGCATCCATCCATACCAGCGGACAAAAAGCTCGCTCCGCCGTTGAAACCGCCCGCGAACAAGTTGCCGCTTTAATTAAGGCGCGCCCCCAGGAAATTATCTTCACTAGCGGCGGCACCGAGTCCGACAATCAAGCCCTGTTCGGCATGTTCGACCCCGCCAGTTACGCGCACACCGATCTCGCCTCCACCGAAATCGAGCACGAAGCCGTACTCAACACCTGCCAGGCATTAGCGTCCCTCGGCGTCACCGTCGGTTATCTCGCCGCCAATCGCGAAGGGCAAATTGATCCGCAACATCTTCGCGATCTCCTTCACGAAATACCTGAGACCAATCTCGTTTCCGTCATGCACGCCAACAACGAGCTCGGTACCGTACAGCCGCTAGAAGAAATCGGCAGCATCGCGTCCACCGCCGATGTCTATTTCCATACCGATGCCGTCCAATCCGCCGGCAAAATACCGGTCGACGTAAACGCTCTGCAAGTTGATCTGCTTTCCCTCTCCGCCCACAAAATTTACGGACCCAAAGGCGTCGCCGCTCTGTACGTCCGTAATGGCACGCCGTTGCGGCAATTCCTCTTCGGCGGACACCACCAGCGCGGCTACCGCCCTGGTACCGAAAACGTTGCAGGCATCGTCGGTTTTGGCAAAGCCGCGGAGCTCGCCGCCGCGTCACTCGCCCGCGACACGGTCCGCATCTCGGCGCTGCGAGATGATTTGGAGCGTGGCCTTCTCCAGCGCGTTCCGCAATCGCGAGTCAACGCCGCCCTCGCGCCTCGCATTCCCAACACCACCAATATTTGTTTCCCGGGTGTCGACGGCGAAGCCCTCCTGATCGCTCTTGATCTCAAAGGTCTCTCGTGTTCCACCGGTGCGGCCTGTTCATCCGGAGCAGTCGAACCCTCCCACGTTCTAATCGCCATCGGCCTCACACCCGCGGAGGCCCGCAGCAGCTTGCGTTTCAGCCTCGGCCGTCCTACCACTCGCCAGGAAATAGACGCGGCTCTATTCATAATTCCCCAAGCTGTCGAACAACTCCGCGAAATCTCGCCTAACTACCCCAACCAAATGTCCGCCAGCAGCTGATTCAAATCAAAAGGCACGCCAGCACGCCGGCCGCCCTCTTCCAGTACAATAGTTACGTCACTCGACGACCATGAAGGCCGCACTCCAATCCGAGCTCGTGAACCGGGCAACTCAAACGAACGCCGAGGTCGTCGCCGTAGCCATGAGCGGCGGCGTCGACAGTTCCGTAGTCGCCGCACTGATGCAGGAACAGAGCCGCACNGTTATCGGTCTGACCATGCAGTTGTGGAATCAGCGCCGCTTACCAGCGCTGCAATCCGCGGGTCCCACACAACACCGCTGCTGCTCCATCGATGACGTCTATGACGCCAAGCGCGTCGCCCAGCATCTCGATTTTCCTCACTACGTCGTCAATTTCGAAGACCAATTTGAGTCTCGAGTCATCCGCCCCTTCGTCGATCAATATCTTTCCGGCCGTACCCCCATCGCCTGCACCAATTGCAACACCGACATAAAATTCGATCCTTTGCTTCGCATGGCACGGCAAATCGGCGCCGCCCGCCTCGCCACCGGCCACTACGCGCGGATCCGCAAAAACGAATCGACCGAACGCTGGGAGCTTTTGCGCGCCCGCGATGAAAGCAAAGATCAATCTTATTTTTTGTGGGGTCTAACACAAGAACAGCTGTCCAACAGCGAATTTCCTCTAGGCGAATTAACCAAGGAAGAAGTGCGCGCCGTAGCCCGCCGTGTAAATCTTCCGGTAGCAGAAAAACCCGAGAGCATGGAGCTGTGCTTCGTCCCCAGCGGGAATTACGTCCAATTCATTCACGCCTACGCGAGCGAACAAAACATCTCGCGCCCATCCGCTGGTGGCGATATCGTCACGGAAGATGGCCAAGTGCTAGCCCATCATGACGGCGTTCATCAGTTTACAGTCGGCCAAAGGAAAGGTTTGGGATTTTCAACCGGAAAAGCACTGTACGTACTAAGCATCGACGCGCAAACAAATCGCGTGGTGGTCGGGGAAGACCAATCCCTGCACAAAACGACCTGCGAAATTGAAAATGTAAATTGGGTGTCGCGCGAAATGCCCACCGCGCCAGTGCGCGCTAAGGTAAAAATTCGCCACAAACACGAATCCGCTCTTGCCACCGTGGAAGCCCTAGACGCCACAACCGCACGCGTGGTCTTTGACAATCCGCAGCGCGCCATCACCGCCGGCCAGGCCGCCGTCCTCTACGACGCCGATCGCGTCCTCGCTGGCGGCTGGATCCGCTGAAAATTACCACTTGAATTACGCAAAAGTTTTGCGTAACCAGCGCGTCGACGAAGTTCTACCACGTGTGAACTTGCCGGTGTGCCCCGGGTAACGCGGATCAAGCCCGCAAAATCATCACTTCGGTCGATTTGATTAGCGCCCCCGCTTTGTCCCCAACCTTCAGACGCATCTCCCGCACCGCGTCGGCGGTCACGATGGAAGTGATGTGCTGGCCGCCAATCGAAAGACTCACCTGCGCGATCAGTCCGCTGATCTTGATATCCGTGACCCGCCCAATCAGTTGATTGCGTCCGCTTATGTTGCGAAACCCAGTGCGCTTTGTGGCTACTTCACCCTTCTCACCTGCGCTGTGGAGGAATTTGTCGAGCTGACTCTCCGGAATACGGTGATGACCTCCCGCGGTCTTGATCGTTCGCACCTTGCCCTTGTAGATCCACAGTTTCAGCGTAGCGTAACTGATCCCCAGAACTTTCGACGCCTCACGCGGCGAAAACATTTTCTCAGCGGCCACAAAACCCCCTTGGAACCTCTTCCGACAAATTCCCACCGGATGTAACGCTTATCGGACGTCTGGATCAGGTTGAACCCTCATCGTTGCAACTTTTCCATCTGCTCCCAGCCCGAAACGGACAATGCGACGCTCATTACCTCGTCCGATTCGGTAGCGCGAGACCTTGATCCCGTCGCTTTCTGTTCGCGACACCAAAGTCACCGCGTCCGCCGGCCAAACCAATTGTAGTTCCCGCACAACGCTTTCGTGGACCTCCGGCGTAAATAACGCCACGAGTTTCGGAGACAGCTGATCCTTCACATCCTTACCGGCCACGATCTGATCGAGAAGCACACCAAGGCGCCGAGCCGACTCCGGCTCCTTGTCTTCAATAGCCACAAGTTTTGGCAACTCTAAAACCGGTTCAACAATACCCGCGATCACATGCGCGAATTGTTCCGGACTCGCGGAATCGGAATTCGCGAGCACCGCCACGGTCATACTGTCATCCGGATAACGCAGGAGGTGGCACCTAAAGCCCTGCCAGGCGCCACCGTGGTCGATCTGTTTATGGCCGTTGACACTGGTGATCTCCCAGGCGAACCCGTAGTTCGAGTTATTCGGTTTGCCATCATTGAGTAAAAACACCGTCCAACTTTGATCGAGACTCGACTGCTTAAGTAATTTCGTTCCGTATAGCACCGCGTCCCATTTCGCCAGATCCAGAACGTTAAAATACAGCGCGCCATCGGCAGTCGAATTGAAAGTGGGAGAAACCCAGGACTGGTTCTGAATTTTATCGCCCTTGGTTTCGTAGCCCGATGAGCGGTTTGGAATGATGTCCGCCTCGCTGATGAGCCGGGTCGAGCTCATACCGAGAGGAGTGAAAATTCGCTGCCGCAGATAATCGGCATAAAAACTGCCCGTTACCTTGTGGATGATGACGCCGAGCAGCAAGTAGTTGGTATTGCGATAGTCCCATTTATCGCCAGGCTTAAATTCGATTGGAAGAGCTTCGACCTTGTTGACCAGTTCATCTTCCGTAAAGTCCAGGCGTATGTAGAACGGTCCCGCGGGTCCTGCGCGCTCGTCCGTCTCATACTCGGAAAGACCCGACGTATGTGAGAGCAGATTTTTCACCCGAATCGCTTGCCAACTTGGCGGCGCATTCGGAAAATACTTCACGATGCTGTCGTCCAAACCGATTTTTCCCTCTTCTACGAGCATCATGATCGCCGCGGAGGTAAATTGCTTACCCACGGAGCCGGATTGAAAAATCGTCTCCGCCTTGACCGGAACATTCAATTCAATGTTCGCCAAGCCATACCCTTTCGCCAGTAAAATCTGCCCGCGGCTGTATATGCCCACAGCGATTCCGACAACATGTTCGCGCTTCATCTCCGCGTCCACGTAGTGATCAATAGCACTCAGCCGCTCTGGGGTGAGGTCGTGCGAAGGTGCCGCGAAAACAGGGCCGCACATCAGCCAACAGAAACAAAAAATCCACACGAGATACCGCCCGACGGTCCCAATCATGTCCACGCTCCAATATATTTAGGAAAATCGCGCGTAGTATATCCCGAAATGTTGAAGACTCACTCTTACTAGTCTTTAACAGTTCGCCGAATGGGTTGTGTCTCAGAACCTCGCGCCCGGACCGGACTAATTTCACTGCCCCCCAAAGAAAAAGCGGGCCCGCTTTGCGCGAACCCGCGGCTTGCTCCTCTATCGCATCTCTCTAGGAATTAAGAAAGAGCGGCACTTCTCTTGCTGTGGTATTCGCGTGCATTGACGTTCTGCCTCGCGCGTCGCACCTTGGCCAACATGAACAGCCCGAGAGGTGCTATTAACAAGATTGATGTTGCAATCAACCATCCTTCGTTTGTCGCCCCGCCAGAAACTATCGCTTCGTTGTTCACGCTCGACTGCTTAACGACCGCTGCGGTGTTCGCCTGGACCGAGTTCGTCACCGCGCTCAGTTCATTGGCAAATGTGGCGGGCGCGGGCGGCGGAAACGAT
>JGI12053J15887_10000155_pt1 | contig 23748 bp, 22 predicted proteins | sample MedBloCAOM1_O3_FD_15887 | JGI IMG/M metagenome (IMG submission 15887)
GTACCGACGAACATGCGCGACTTCGTAAAGCTCCATGCCGCTGAGTTCAAGCAGCGTGGACCGGCGCATTCCTGAGGCGCTCAGCACATCCCGCGAGCGGAATCTGATCTTGAAGGCCAGATCCTTCCCGATGCCGGGGCAGGAATCGCTGCGCACCTCGCTCTGCACGCCGTCCGCTGACAGCTTCCTTGCCATGTCGGTGAAGTCTGCACTGGGCGAGACCTCGAACGATAGCCGCTCCAGCTTCGGCTCTCCGCCTTGTTCAAGCGTGATGGTCAAAAGCCCGGTCTTGCTTGCCAAAAAAGCGCGGTCATGTTCCTTGGTATCGAGCACGAGCCCGTTGACTTGGGTGTAATACGCGATGGCTTTGTCGAGGTCGGGCGTCTCGAACGTTCCTAATCGCCTCAGCTTGATTATCCCTGCCTCCGACTTGCACTAATGTCGTAAATACCGAACCATCAGGTCTTGGTGTGCGTTTTTCAAGGGTAAGGCGAGCACCAAAGTGCTGGCCATTTCCGTTATTAGCGGCAGCCACAAAGCGGACATCGCATTCGCAACGGCAGATGTCCGCTATTGGGAGGATACTGTTGAAGAAGTCTAAAATCGCGGAGCTCCTAAAATCCCGCGAATGTCGAATGTTGGTGATCTCAGCCACTCCAAGGTTCTGCAGAACCGATACCGGCGCCGGTGGTCGCTTTTGCGTTAATTGATGTGGTCCCTCACATCGCGGCGCGTGAGACGCACGAGCGGCCCCGAGAATTTTCAGTGATCAACCCAAAAGGACTTTTTCAACACCATCGACCCAAAGCAGATATTCGCAGTCCAATTTATCCGAGATAGCCGGAAACACCGTCCCACAATAATTTCAACGCCGTCACGACCAGCAATCCGTAGCAGACCCGATAAATCTGGCGCTGGTCCAGCCTTCCGTGAAGCCGCCAACCCAGCCACACGCCGGCGGGAATGGCGAGCAGGCAAGCCGCCATTACGATCCAAACATTGCCCGCCGGTCTCACCAGCAGCAACCACGGCACCGCCTTGGTCGCATTGCCGACAGTGAAGAACAGGCTCGTTGTTCCCGCATAGACTTCCTTGCTGAGACCAAGCGGCAGCAGATACATCGCAAGCGGCGGTCCGCCGGAATGCGCAACCATGGTCGTGACTCCCGAGGCGAGACCGGCAGCGACCGCCTTCGGCGACGAACGCGGACGAACCGTCACCTCGGAGCCTCCGACGAGCCACAGAATGATAAAGATCAAGGTGACCACCGCCATCACGATCGCTACGGCGCGATGGTCCAGCACGCGGAACAGCAGATAGCCGAAACCGATGCCGATCATGAGGCCCGGCAACAGCAGCGCAAGGTCCGGTTTCGACCATGTAGAGGGCTTCCAGTAAAGAAGCGCGAACAGGTCCATCGCGATGAACAACGGCGCGAGAAGGCCGCCGGCTGTCACCGGGTCCATCACAACCGAGAGCAGCGGAATGCCGACAATGGAGAACCCGCCGCCGAAAGCGCCCTTCATGAAGCAGATCAGGAAAACGCCGGCGAAAGCAACGAGGATCGTGTTGACCGTCAGCTCCATGGCGCCACCTCCACGGTTGGCGCGCGCTGGCGCCCGCGTGGGTCCATCGCGGCTGCGAAGGTCATCATCCCTTCGTCCGCTTGGCCGGAAAGCGTGATGAGACCGTGGACAGCCGCCTCAGTCTGGAAACGGGCCAGGCCAATGTCCAGCAGTGCGCGGTCGTCGCGATCGTGAAGGCATGCAATGGCGGTCCGGCGGCCGAGATAGCCCGCGATCCCTCGCAAGCCGCGCTGAGCAGCCGAGAAAATACGCCGGGCCCCTTCGTGACAGCAGGCAGGACGATCGTTGAAAGTATAGCAGGCATTTCCAGTCCCCAATGCTCCGAGCCTAGTCTCCAATGCTCCGAGGGAAGGCGGCGATCTCGGCGCGGGCCGGTAGGGGTCCCGTAGCATGTCAATGGCCGCTAAACCTCGGTTCCCTGATACAACCGCGCTTACCGCCAGAATGCTCCGATACATCACTCGGTGTAAGTCAAACATTGCACCGAGTACAATGTGGTGGGCTTCGTGCAATAACCTCGAAGTCGGATATTCGAGGCTGGCTGACACGATCTCCGCCGAAGACCGGAGGGCCGTGCAGCGGCTGGTCAGGACTCAGTGACCCGCCGGTTGCGGAATCATCCACGTGGAAATCGTCTGCCAGACACCATCGCTCGACTTGCGCTGATAGGCGACGAAGTCCGCGTCATCGCTGTACTGAACTTCGTACCGATAGGGTTCGACATGTCTTGTCATTTAACTCTCCAGTGTTTGAGGACAGGCTTCTCATGCCTTCATCCAAGGAGATCGATTGGACGGCCGGCCTTAAAAAGGGGCCGTACGTGGAAGGGGTCCTTCCGAGCAGCGGAAGGTCGCTCGACAGGGCTACCCGACTCGCTCGCAAGCGATGCCGTCTTCCGAAATCTGGGGCGATATGGCAAAATCGAAAGATATTCTTCCAAATTATGGAAGGGGATCCGATGGATCGCCTGGAAGCGATGTCGACCTTTCTGGCCGTGGTCGAGCAGGGCAGCTTGTCCGCGGCGGCGCGGCGATTGAAAACGCCGCTTACAACAGTCAGCCGCAACGTATCCGAGCTCGAGTCTCACCTGCGGACAAAGCTCTTCAACCGATCGAGCCGGCAGTTGGTGCTAACGGATACAGGCACTTCCTATGTTGCGGCCTGCAAGCGCATTCTTGCTGATGTGAGCGAAGCGGAGCGTTCAGCGTCCGGCGAGTATGCCGCACCGACAGGCGAGCTGGCGGTGACGACCCCGTTGGGCCTTGGGCGTGTCATTCTCATGCCGATCATCGCGGACTTCCTCAAGACCTATCCGGATATCAAGGTCAGAATGATCCCCACCGATCAAAAGCTGAGTCTGGCTCAGGAGCAAATCGACGTCGCGGTGCGCATCGGCGAGTTGCCGGATTCGAGCTTGGTTGCGTTACGACTCGGCAGGACGCGCCGAGTGGTGTGCGCCAGTCCCGCCTATCTGACGGCTCGCGGAACGCCGCGCACGCCGGAAGATTTGGTCGGGCATGATTGCATCAGTTATCCCGGCTTCTCGCCACCCGATGTCTGGACATTCGTCAGAGACAAGTCGACCATAGCGGTGCCGGTGCATACGCGGCTCACCGTCGGCAGCGCTGAAGCGGCTTGTGCCGCAGCCCGCGCTGGCATCGGAATTTCCATCGCCTTTGCTTATCAACTCGAGGCTGCTCCGGAGGAAGGAGCTTTGACAACCGTGCTGGATGAATTCCAGCCGCCGTCAATGCCGGTGAGTCTCGTGTATGCCGCCAACCGGTTTCTGCCGATCAAAGTACGCGCTTTCCTGGACTTTGCCGCACCGCGGCTGAAGCGAGTCTTCGCTGAGTAGGCAGGCATCGGCGCCATACTGCGCGGACAGCTCTTGAGAGATGCGGTCCCTTTAGGTGCCAAAAGCGGACCGCGTATGCGTGCAATCTCCGCCCGCGCTACTTCGGCCTGATTGAGATGGTCAGCACTCGGTCCTGGCTTTCCAAAATTTGGAAGGATGTCTTCCGATTTCCCCGCCTGTTCACCCAGGCTCTTCGCCCCATCTGTCGACCAGGACCTGCCGGAACACGGCGTTACAATTGGAGGCGAATATGGGTGAAGTTATCCGATTTATTCCGAAGGCCGAGCGCGAACGACTCCGCCTGATACGAGAAGCCCGCGCGATGTACGACAGCGTTTTCNCGCCGGCCAATTCCGTCAACGAGCAGCGCGACAACACGCCAATAGTTCNTTCCGTCAACGGAACCTGGATTCATCAGGGTGGCAAAGTGTTGTCGTGATCAACAACGTGGCCGTGCTCGATGGCCTCTACACCTTTCGGAACTGATAGGAGAAATCGCCATGTCAATCCGCAGCATGCTTTTCGCCGCTGCATTCGGTATCGTCTCTCTGGCGGCCGCCCGTGCTGAAGGCCTGCGTCCGATGGCGGGCAAGAGCATCGACCTCGGTGGGATATCGGGGATCGCCTACTACACTGTCGAGCGTGATGGGTTTCACGTCGTCTCCACTCTTGCGCAGGGCGGGGCAGGAACGCCGATCCGCGTGGTAACTGTTCTTGCACCTGGCCAGCACGTGGTTCTCTCAACACCGCAACAAGCGGGTGCGATCGAGATCAGCCGGAATGGCGACAGCGTACTCGTTCGCAAGGCGAACGCGGCCACGAACTGAACTTCGACTCGAACTAATGCAGTCGTTAAGCCGAATGGAACAAGGAAACTACACATGTCCACCATCCACCTTCATCGAACGACCACTGCGACGCCCGAGCAGTACGTCGCCGGACTCACCGATTTCGGGCCGGGCCGCTCGAAGCTCTTTGGCAATAGCGCCGACGCGTACCTCAAGGTGCATCACCGGGGCGGCTCGCAGGCCGATGTCACGGAAGGCTCGGGCGGGATCTGGGAGCGCCTGCATTACGACTGGTCCGATCCCAACCGCGTCGTCCTCACGACCACCGACTCCAATGTGTGGGGTGGCGCGTCGGGCCACACCTACACCTTCACCCGTCAGCCCAACGGCACGACCAATATTGACGTGGTTGTCGTACGCGACGGCAAGAACCTAAAAGGGCGGCTCCTCAGCTTTGTGCTCGGGACCATCGGCAGGCGCGTTTTGGAAAAGGCGTTTGAAAACTCCGTCGAGGCCATCGAAGCCCGGAGCAAGAAGGTTGAACGCCCGGACGCAGGTGATTCCAGCCTCGCTGCCTGAGCAGTGGGGCAGCGGGCGAGCATGCCATTCGCGGTCTCCAAGGCGTAACGCTGCTTCTCGGGAGCGCTCAAAAGACGGCAGCGATCCTAACCGATGTGTTCGACTGCCGCGAGGTCGCCCGTGAGGGATCGGTGACCCGCTTCGTTGCCGCGGGCGAGCTGAAGGGCAGCGTGGTCGATATCCACGAAGCCGCGGGAGCTCAGCGAGGACGGCAGGGACGCGGTTCAGTGCATCACATCGCCTTCCGTGTTGGCGACGACGCACAACAGGCACAAATGGCCGAAAACTTGATCCGTGCGCACGGAAGACGCCCGACTGAACAGAAAGATCGCAACTATTTCCGTTCGATCTACTTCCGCGAGCCGGGTGGGGTTCTCTTCGAGATCGCGACCGATACCCCCGGGTTCGCAGTCGACGAGCCGGTCGAAGCCCTCGGTCGGGACCTGAAGCTGCCGAATTTTCTTGAGCCGCGTCGCAAGGAGATTGAGAGCGCGTTGCCCGTTCTCGAGAGGGTAGCGATGAAGACGATTGCAAAGAGAACGTGATGAATGCTCCGATATGGTCTTGCACGTCGGGCCGCTCACCCTGTCGCGTGATCGCGGCAACCGTCGTGCCTCAAAAGATCATTCAGACCAAGTCGTCTTGAGGCCCTTCAGATGGTATAGACAAAACCGTGAGGCTGGATGCTAGACTGACCTGCCTCACGCTGGCTGGACCTGGATCAAGCTTCCCCATGATGAAGTGGAGCGAGAGGTTAGGTTTTTCAGATGGTTAGATGGCACCGTGCGCACGATGTGTGCACCGAGAGATCAAAGAAAATCTCACCAGAACCAACCTGATCGGGCTGAAAGTACGCGCTGCGGTGGCGACCGTGGGTCCAATCGCAAATGACAATTATGGAACGACCGCTTTTGCCGCGCAAAGCGGACGTTCGGAAAATTAGAGATGTCGGCCAAGTGCCGATACTGTTGCAACAGGGCTTTTCTTCACCGATCGGAAACATAGGGGGCTGCCCAGGCAGGCGGGCTGCATCGGAACTAGGCCGCTTTGGTGCGCGACTTGCGGCCTACGGGTTTCTCGTCTTTGGGCGCAGCCGCAACCTTCCGTGCGCCGGGACCTGGATGAGTATGAACCTCCTTGGGCAGTAGCGGCTCGCGGCATTCGGAGCAAATCATCACGGGATCGAACATCTTGCCGCATTTCCGATGCTCATGCAGCAGAGGCCGTCCACGTTCATCGACCATGTGGGTATCGCCCCAATGCACCAACGCCATCATGACCGGATACAGATCGAGGCCCTTTTGGGTCAGGATGTATTCATGCCGCTTGGGTGATTCCTGATATGGAATGCGACGCAGTACGCCCTGCCGGACCAGCTTCTTGAGTCGTTCGGCGAGCAGATGGCGCGTGATCCCGAGCGCCGTTTGAAATCCTTCAAACCGTCGCGTGCGCAGAAAGCACTCCCGCAAGATCAAGAGGGTCCAGCGATCGCCGATCACACCGATGGTGCGAGCCAGCGAACACGGCTCTTCCTCCAGGGCATCCCACTTCATTCCTGCTTTCTCCAGTCAGCACGTCGCGTCGAATCGAACGAGGGAACCTCGACCGTCACGGCATTCTAAATAGGTACTCAAGGCGAAACAATCACCTGAATAGCCCTTGCTGCTCCAATAAACTAGCGCGAATGAGTCCCGCTTGACAGTTCTTTTTTAGAACTGTATTTACCGTCCAAGCTCCAAGGCACGGCTGCTGGTCATTTCCATCAGCCGCTTGAAGCAACAAACCTGTGTTCCCGAGGAGAAGCCGATGGTCAGTCCCCTAAAAGTGGAATTTCAGTTCGATTTCGGAAGCCCCAACGCGTACCTGGCGGAGAAGGCGCTCCCGGCGATCGAGTGGCGCACTGGCGTGAAGTTCGAATATGTTCCGGTGCTGCTCGGGGGAATCTACAAGGCGACCAACAATATGTCGCCGGCCGAGTCGCTGCGCGGAATCAAGAACAAGCCCGAGTATCAGTCTCTGGAAACCCAGCGCTTTATTCGTCGCCACAACATCACAACGTTCCGCTCAAATCCGTTTTTCCCGGTTAACACGCTGATGCTGATGAGGGGCGCGGTCGCAGCTCAGTTCGAAGGTGTGTTCGATGCATATTTCCGGACCGCCTACCATCACATGTGGGAGGAGCCCAAGAAGATGGACGACCTCGAGGTCTTCCGTGACGCGTTCGCGTCCTCCGGTATCGACATCGAAAAACTGGTGGCGCGCGCGCAGCAGGACGACGTCAAGAAGCGGCTGATCGATTTGACGACCGACGCGGTCAACCGCGGTGCATTTGGCTCACCTACGTTCTTCGTCGGCAAGGAAATGTTCTTCGGCAAGGATCAGCTCCGCGACGTCGAGGAATCGATTGTCGAGCAGACCAGCGAGGTTATTTCCAGGACGGCTTGAAATCGCGGCCCGCGGGCCGATATCCGCGCAACCGCGTTCCGGCGGATTTGGGCCGACGATCCCGGGATCGAGCTGATCGGTGGCGATACCAGCCACCGCCACGACGGCGGCGGCACAAGGCCGAGAGTTCTCCGCCGTTCAGCTCAGCGATGCTGAAGGCAGGATTCTGACTTGCGACTTTCAATTCGCCAATTAGCCGCTGCGACCTTGCGACACCATGCCAACAGATACAAAACGCATAGCCACCCCTGGTAAAACGCCGCGCAACGGTCGCGCCGACAGCGCCGACAATAGCGCCGCGCAACGAATCTCACCCTTGCTCCCGTCTTAAGTACTTATTTGATACCCTCTTTGGGTATCAGTCACGATTGGTCGAAATCGAAAATGGCACGTCACAAAAGAACACTGCTAGGTAATGAGTTTTGACCCAAATGCAAAATCTGATTGACGAGTTCTAAAAAAGAACGTACTAAAACACAACCGCGCGAAAGCGGGCGATGTCGGGAGGTCAGCTGTGGCACTGTCGGAAGCACTCGATCTCAGCGAGATTACCGCCGGGCTTCCCGGCCGAATTCATCAGGTCGCCGACCGGCACGTCGCCGCATCTCCCCATCGCACGGCGCTGATCGAGAATGGCACCTCCTGGACCTACCGGGAGCTGGATCGTGCAATCGTAGATGTCGCCGCTGGTCTCAAATCGCTCGGTATCAGGGCGGGCGATCGCATGGTTATCGTCAGCGAAAACTGCATCGCGCTTGCCGTCCTGTTGCTGGCGGCGAGCCGGATTGACGCGTGGGCGATCGTCGCCAATCCCAGACTCTCTGCGCGCGAGCTCGATCAGATCCGCGATCACAGCGGCGCGCGGCGAATGTTCTTTACTTCGGAAGTTTCGAAGGAGGCAGCCGCTCATGCGCAGCGCTATGGCGCAGAGTTATGGCGGCGTGGAGCTTTGATGGCAATCGACGTCGGCCGGATCAACGAAGCCGCCATGGCTGAACTGGTGGAGAGTGAAGCGGCGAAACAGGTCGCGGTGCTGATCTACACTTCGGGAACAACGGGTACGCCAAAGGGCGTGATGCTTACCCACGAAAACCTGCTCGTCAGCGCGAAGACCACGGCGCATTTCCGCCGAATGGGTGCCGGCGACAAGGTTTATGTCGTGCTGCCGATCTCGCACATTGTGGGCATTTCGTTGCTTATCATGACCCTGATGGTTGGCGGCACGGTCCGCTTGGTGAGCAAGTACGATCCCGCAGCGCTCGCCAAGGCGATCACTGAGGAGGGCATGACCATTCTCAGCGGTGTGCCCGCGACCTATCAGCGCCTTTTGGAATACAAGGCGGTGGCGGGTCTCAAGCATCTGGATCCCGGATCGCTGCGGCTAATTACGGTGGCAGGCGCTCCGCTCGATCTCGATCTGAAGTCGCGAGTGGAACGAGAATTCGGCCTGCCGCTCCTGAACGGCTATGGCATTACCGAATGTTCGCCCGGAGTATCCGGGGTTCGTTTCGATGCGCCGCGCGCCGATCAGGCAGTCGGGACGTTGTTGCCAGGCGTTGAGGCGCGAGTCCGCACAACCGACGGCATACCGGTCGGGAAGGGTGAAATCGGCGAGCTTCACGTCCGCGGCCGCAACGTGATGCGCGGCTATTACCGTGCGCCTGATCTGACTGCCAAGGTGATCGATAGCGAGGGCTGGTTCAATACCGGCGATCTCGCGCGCTTCGAGGAAGATTGTCTCTATATCGTCGGCCGCACCAAGGAAATGATCATCCGTTCGGGCTTCAACGTCTATCCGGCGGAGGTCGAAGCCGTCCTAAGTTCGCATGAAGCGGTGGTTCAGTGCGCCGTGGTCGGCCGGGCCGTTGAAGGCAACGAAGAGGTCGTTGCCTTTGTGCAGCGGATGCCGGGCTCAGCCGTAAAGCCGGCTGATCTGATGGCTTTCATCAATCCGCAACTCACTTCGTACAAACGGCCGTCGGAGATCGTCGTGCTCGATGCACTGCCGGCGACTTCGACCGGCAAGATTCTCAAGCACAAGCTCGCGGACTCGTTGCGCGGCGCGTGAGCGGCGATATCGGAAATGAGAAAATTGACCTAACCGGGAGAACACCCTTGCAGAAGAGAAGCGCGACCGTGGCCGTGATCGGCGCCGGCGACTATATCGGCGGCGAGATCGCCAAGAAGTTTGCTTCAGAAGGGTTCACGGTGTTCGCCGGGCGCCGTAACGGCGAGAAGCTCGAACCGCTGGTGAAGGAAATCGAAGCGGCAGGCGGTGAAATCCACGGCCGTTCGCTCGATGCGCGCAAGGAGGAGGAAATCACCTCCTTCCTCGGTGACGCCGACAAGCATGCGCCGCTCGAGGTCTGCATTTTCAACATTGGCGCCAACGTCAACTTCCCGATCGTCGAGACCACCGAGCGGGTGTTTCGAAAGGTCTGGGAAATGGCCTGCTATTCCGGCTTTCTTGCCGGGCGCGAAGCGGCGCGCCTGATGCTGCCCCGGGGCAAGGGCAATATCTTCTTCACCGGCGCGACGGCAAGCCTGCGCGGTGGCAGCGGTTATGCGGCCTTCGCCAGTGCGAAGTTTGGTTTGCGGGCCGTTGCCCAGGCTACGGCGCGCGAGTTGGGTCCGAAAAACATCCACGTCGCCCATCTCATCATCGATTCCGGCGTCGACACCGAATGGGTACGCCAGCGTCGGATCGAGGCGCTGGGGCCGGGTGCCCTCGATGACCCGAATCTCCTGATGCCGCCGGCGTCGGTCGCGGAATCCTATTGGCTGCTCTACCAGCAGCCGCGCAGCGCTTGGACGTTCGAGTTGGAAATACGCCCGTTCGGCGAGAAGTGGTAACGGGAGCTACTCGTGGAGCTGAACCTTTCCACCGAGGACGCGGCGTTTCGCGACGAAGTGCGCGCCTTCATCGCGGAGAATTATCCGCAGGAAATGCGCGTCCCCAATCCGGAGACCGACCTGACCAAGGAGCAGATGCTGCTATGGCATCGCATCCTGCACAAAAAGGGATGGATCGCGCCGCTCTGGCCGAAGGAATATGGCGGGCCCGGCTGGTCGATCACCAGGCGTTTCATCTTCGAACAGGAGACGACCCGCGCCGGCACCATGCCGCCACTGGCGTTCAGCGTCACCATGGTCGGCCCGGTCATCTACACGTTCGGCAATGAAGCGCAGAAGAAGAAGTTTCTGCCTCGCATTCTGTCGGGCGAGGACTGGTGGTGCCAGGGTTATTCCGAGCCGGGATCGGGCTCTGACCTCGCCACCGTCCGCACCAAGGCGGTGCGCGACGGCGACCACTACGTCGTCAACGGCCACAAGACCTGGACGACCTTGGCGCAGCATGCCGACTGGATCTTCTGCCTGGTCCGTACCGACCCTTCGACGAAGCCGCAGGCCGGCATTTCGTTTCTCCTCATCGATATGAAGTCGCCCGGGGTCACCGTGCGTCCGATCATCACCATCGATGGCTCGCATGAGGTCAACGATGTGTTTCTCGAGGACGTGCGCGTCCCGGTCGAGAACCTGATCGGTGAGGAAAACAAGGGCTGGACCTACGCAAAATTCCTGCTCGGAAATGAGCGCACCAGCATGGCCGGCATCGGCCGCTCGACGCGCTACATCGAGAAGCTGAAGAAGATCGTGAAGGCCGAGATTCCGGCCGACGATCCCGCGCATCTCGAATTCGTCAAGGATATCGCCCGCGTCGAGCTTGATGTGCTTGCGCTGGAGGCGACCGAGCTGCGCGTCGTGGCGCAGATGGCGCGCGGCATCGATCCGGGACCGGCGGCATCGCTGTTCAAGATCCGCGGCACCGAGATCTTCCAGAACATCACGGAACTGACCCACCGCGCGATCGGCAATTACGGCCTGGCGATTCGCGAGCAACCGGTCAGCGCCAATCATTTCATGCCGGGACTGGACGACGGCCACACCGCTTCGGAGAAATACCTGAACGCACGCAAGCTCAGCATCTACGGCGGGTCAAACGAGATCCAGCGCAACATCATCGCCAAAGCGGTGCTCGGCCTCTAGGGACCGGCAAACAGGGGAAGAGGATGGATATCCAGTTCACGGAAGAGCAGGAATTGCTGCGATCCAGCGTCCAGCGCCTGTTGCGCGACCAGTATGATTTCGACGCGCGCCGCAAGACTGTCGCGAGCGAAGAAGGCTGGAACCGGAAGCAGTGGGAAGCCTTTGCCGAACTCGGCTTGCTCGCGGCGCCGTTCTCCGAAGACGTCGGCGGTCTGGGCGGCGGGCCGTTGTCGACCATGATCATCATGCAGGAGTTCGGCCGTCACCTCGTGATCGAGCCGTTTGTCGAAACGGTGGTGCTCGCGGGGGGCCTGATCGAGGACGTCGGCTCGCCGGCGCAACGTGAAGCCTATCTGCCGCAGATCATGGCCGCCGAATCGATTTGGGCATTGGCCTGGGCGGAAGGACGTTCGCGCTACGACCTGAGCAACGTTAGTACGACAGCGCGGCGTCAGGGCGATAGCTATATTCTCAGCGGCACCAAGGCGGCGGTGATTGCCGCGCCGTGGGCCGACAAGTTGATCGTCTCGGCACGTACATCGGGCGAGCCACACGATCGCCGCGGCGTTAGCCTCTTTATGGTCGATCGCCATTCGGCCAATCTTCACTTGCAGGGCTTCAAGACGATCGACGGCCGTCGCGCAGCCGAGGTCACACTGATGAACGTGCAAGTCCCAGCCAACCACTTGTTGGGAACGGAAGGCGAGGGCGTGGCCGCATTGGAAGCCTGCCGTGACCGCGCCATCGGCGCGCTCTGTGCGGAGGCGGTCGGCGCGATGGCCGAACTGAACTCCGCGACGCTGGAATACTCCAAGACTCGAAAGCAGTTCGGCTCGACGATCGGCTCCTTCCAGGTACTGCAGCACCGGATGGTCGACATGTTCATCGCGCATCAGGAAGCGCTCTCGCTGATGCAGCATCTCAGCCTCAGCCTCGCTGCGAATGAAGCCGGTCTCTCCCGGCTCGCTTCTGGCGCCAAGTCGAAGATCGGTTATGCCGGCAGGTTCATCGCAGACCAGGCGGTGCAACTCCACGGCGGCATGGGCATGACCGACGAATTGAACATAGGCCATTACTTCAAGCGGATTTCTTCCATCAACATCCAGTTCGGCGATCCCGCGTTTCATGTGCTGCGGTTTGCGCAGCTCGACGCGGCCGCCTGAGGAGAGGCAACCATGACCACTGAAGCAGTTATCGTTTCAACCGCCCGCACCGGCGTCGGCAAGGCCTATCGCGGCGCGCTCAACAACACCGACGGCCCGACCCTGGCCGGCCATGTAATGGCCGAAGCGGTGAAGCGCGCCGGGATTGCGCCCGGCGAGGTCGAGGACGTGGTGATGGGCTGCGCCATGCAGCAGGGCACCATGGTGATGAACGTCGCCCGCAAGGGCGCGATCCGCGCCGGCCTTCCGGTTACGGTCGCCGGCACCACAATCGACCGCCAATGCGCCTCCGGCCTGCAGGCGATCGCGGTCGCCGCGCGCTCGGTGATGCACGACGGCGTCGAGATCGCGATTGGCGGCGGCATCGAGTCCATAAGCCTGGTGCAGAATGAGCACATGAACCGCTTCCACGCCGTCGATGACGAGCTGATGGCGATGAAGCCGGACATGTACATGTCGATGCTGGAGACCGCCGAGGTCGTCGCCTCGCGTTACAACATCGGCCGCGACCAGCAGGACGAGTACTCGCTCGAATGCCAGCGCCGCGTCGGTGCCGCGCTGCAGGGCGGCCGTTTCAATGACGAGATCGTTCCGATCACGACCAAGATGGCCGTCGTCAACAAGGACACCAAGGAGGTCACCTACCAGCAGGTGACGCTTTCAAAGGACGAAGGCCCGCGGCCTGATACGACAGCGGAGGGACTGGCAAAAATCAAGCCGGTGTTCGAGGGCAAGACCATCAGTGCCGGTAATGCCAGCCAGCTCTCCGACGGCGCCTCGGCCTGCGTGATCATGAGCGACAAGATGGCCGCGCAAAAGGGCCTGAAGCCGCTCGGCATCTTCCGCGGCTTCGTCGCTGCCGGAGTCGAGCCGGACGAGATGGGCGTCGGGCCGGTTGTCGCGATCCCGCGGCTGCTGAAACGGCACGGCCTCAAGATCGACGATATCGATCTCTGGGAGCTCAACGAGGCCTATGCGGTTCAGGTGATCTATTGCCGCGACAAGCTTGGCATCGAACCCGACAAGCTCAACGTCAATGGCGGCTCGATCGCGATCGGCCATCCCTATGGCATGACCGGCGCGCGGCTGACCGGCCACCTCCTGATCGAGGGCCGGCGGCGCAAGGCGAAATACGGCGTGGTGACCATGTGCATTGGTGGCGGCATGGGCGCGGCGGGTCTGTTCGAAATCGTCCATTGATCGGAAAACGGGGAGTTCACACGTGAAAACAGCAATCACCGAAATGTTCGGCATCCAGCATCCGATCATCCAGGGCGGCATGCACTATGTCGGCTTTGCCGAATTGGCAGCGGCCGTATCCAATGCCGGTGGTCTCGGCATCATCACCGGCCTGACCCAGAAGACGCCTGAACTGCTGGCCAAGGAAATCGCCCGCTGCCGCGAGATGACCGACAAGCCGTTCGGCGTGAACCTGACCTTCCTGCCGAGCTTCACCGCGCCGCCCTATCCGGAATATATCGCCGCGATCAAAGAGGGTGGCGTCAAGGCGGTGGAAACCGCCGGCCGCAGCCCCGAACAATACATGCCGGCGCTGAAGGCAGCCGGCATCAAGGTGATCCACAAATGCACCTCGGTGCGGCATTCGCTGAAAGCCGAGAAGATCGGCTGTGACGCCGTCAGCGTCGATGGCTTCGAGTGCGGCGGCCATCCCGGCGAGGATGACATTCCGAACATGATCCTGCTGCCCCGTGCCGCCGATGAGCTGAAGATCCCGTTCGTCGCCTCGGGCGGCATGGCGGATGCGCGCAGCCTGGTCGCTGCGCTGTCGATGGGCGCCGCCGGCATGAACATGGGCACGCGCTTCATCGCCACCAAGGAAGCGCCGGTCCACCCGAATGTGAAGAAGGCATTGGTCAAGGCCAGCGAACTCGACACCGTGCTGGTGATGCGTGCGCTGCGCAACACCGAGCGCGTGCTGAAGAACAAGGGTGTCGATCATCTCCTCGAGATCGAACGCGAGAAGGGCGCGACCCTGAAAATCGCTGATATCCACGAACAGGTCGCGGGCGTTTATCCGAAGGTGATGCTCGACGGCGAGATGGATGCTGGCGCCTGGAGCTGCGGCATGGTGGTCGGGCTGATTCAAGACATCCCAACGGTGAAGGAATTGATCGACCGCATCATGGTCGAGGCCGAGCAGATCATCCGCCAGCGGCTGATCGGTTTCCTCGACGGCGTCGAACCCTCAAAGGCGATGAAAGTCGCATGAAGTAGGCCGTTCGCGGCGGTTCCTCGGATGGCGACTACTCGACTTTTCGAAACGACTGGCCTGACAGGCAAAGCGCACGGCTCGAACCGGCGCAAAGGGAGAGAGACATGAGTACCAAGTTCGGCTTCGTCGCCGCGTGTGTGGTTGCATCGCTGCTCGGATCGCCCGCTCTCGCGGCCGACGAACCGGGGGTGACCGCGACGGAAATCAAGATCGGTGGAATTTTTCCGTTCAGCGGCCCTGCGTCATCGATCGGCCTGGTCGGCAAGGGCGTGATGGCCTATGTGCAGTCTGTCAATGACCGTGGCGGCATAAACGGCCGCAAGATCAACTACATCGCGATGGACGACGCCTACAGTCCGCCGAAAGCCGTTGAGCACGCCCGCAAGCTGGTCGAAAGCGACGAGGTATCGTTCATCTTCGGGCAGCTCGGCACTCCCGGCAATTCGGCGACGGCAAAATATCTCAAGGGCAAGGGCGTTCCATCGATCGCGATCGTCAGTGGCTCCAGCAAATTCACCGACATCGCCGAGTATCCGCTGACGACGACGGGTCTGGTCAGCTACCAGACCGAGGGACGGATTTACGCCAAGTTCCTCGACAAGGCGTTGCCCGGCGCAAAATATGCGATCCTTTTTCAGAACGACGATCTCGGCAAGGACTACGTCAGCGCCTTCAAATCCATCCTGAAGGGGGAGTTCGACAAGCGGGTTGTCACCGCCGCATATGAGGTGACCGAACCGACCGTGGACTCTCAGGTGGTCAATCTCAAAAGCTCGGGCGCCGAGGCACTGTTCATTGCCGGCACGCCGAAATTCGCCGCGCAGGCGATCCGCAAGGCGGCCGAGATCGGCTGGAAGGCCAAAATCATCATCAATTTTCCATCGGGTTCGATCGGCGGCACGTTGAAGCCGGCCGGGCTGGAGAATTCGGTCGGCGTCATCGTCGGTACCATCAACAAGGATCCAACCGATTCGAAATGGAACGATGATGAAGGTGTGCGGGCGTACAAGGCATTCTTTGCCAAGTACTTGCAGGGCGCGGACTTCGAGAACACCAGCTATCTGACGGGCTATATGCAGGGCATGATTCTGGAAGGGATCCTCCGGCAGTGCGGGGATGACCTCTCGCGAAAAAACATCGTCAGGCAGGCCAAATCGCTCAGTCGCGTCGTGCTTCCGACTGCGTTTCCTGGAATTGAGGTCAATACCAGCGGGTCCAGCAACATGATCTGGAGCCAGATGCAGTTGCAGCGTTGGAGCGGCAGCAGCTGGGAACCGTTCGGCGGGGTTCTGGACGCCAGTTCCGAATGATGTGTGAGAGGAGGCGCCGTCGCGCGGCGTCGAAGTCCCGCCTTGCAACTGTGGCCAGCAATGGAGAACGAGCATGACGAAAGTCGGTTTTCATCAGTATCCGCCGATGGATCAGGTGATCTTCGGAAAGCCAGCGGGCCAGGCATTGCGCGAGGAGGCCGAGCGACGTGACACCAAGCGCGTCTTTCTGATCGTCAGCAGAACGCTGAACACGCAAACCGATGAGATCGAGAAGATCCGCAAGGCGCTGGGCAGCCGATATGCCGGCACCTACGACGGCGTTCCGCAACATACCACGCGTGCGTCGGCGGTTGCGGCAACGGCGAAAGTAGCAGAGGCGAAGGCGGATTTGGTGGTTGCCGTGGGAGGCGGCTCGGTCGTCGATGCGGCCAAGATCGTGTTGATGTGCCTTGAACACAATATTACCGACGAATCCGGCCTCGATGGATTCGAACTGGTTTCGACGCCCGAGGGGCCCCGGCCCGGCCCATTTCGCGCTCCGAAGGTGAGAATGATCGCGATCCCGAGCACGCTGTCGGGTGGAGAGTATAACTCCGGAACGCTCGTTACGGACACGCGCAGGAAGTTGAAGCAAATATTCAGTCATCCATTGATGATGCCGCTATCGATCATCCTGGATCCGGAAATCACGCGGCATACCCCGGCGACCTTGTGGCTCGGATCGGGCACCCGCGCGATGGACCACGGGATCGAGGCGGTTTGTTCTCCAAGGGGCAATCCTCTGGTGGAAAGCGTATGCTTGCGAGGCTTGCGGTACCTGTACGATGGCCTGCTGGCCACCAAAGAAAACCCGGACGATCTGGAAGCACGGCAGTTTTGCCAGCTCGGCTCCTGGATGTCCGCCTTCGGATTGCAGTGCCGCGTGCCGATGGGGGCGAGTCATGCGATCGGGCATGTGCTGGGCGGCACCTGCGATGTTCCGCACTATCTGTGTACGGCGGTGATGATGCCGAGCGTGCTCCGATACAATCGGCCCGTGACCGACGAGGCACAACGGAAAATCGCCGAGGCTTGGCATGCGCCTGACGCCAAGGCCAGCGATGTCTTCGCCCAATTCATCGGTCGTTTGGGATTGCCCGGCCATCTTTCGGAGGTCGGTGTGACCAAGGAGAAGTTTGAACTGATCGGTCGCAATGCGATGCTTTCGATATTCACCAGAGCGAACCCAAGGGCGATCAAGGGTCCGGAAGATATCGTCGAGATCCTTCAACTCGCCGCATAGAGGCCGATGCTGTCTGGGAGAGCCAGACAGCGCGCACCCCTTCTGCAAGCAACGCCTAGCATCGATCGTCGGACAGGAGCATCGGCCGTATGACTCGTCATCAATCTCCTTCTCTCCTTGCCGAAGGTCCCCAATTCGCGCCGCGAGAGGTCGGGATCGAGAAGCGTTCTGATGGGACGCTCGTCCTGCGATCGCCGATCGCGTTCGAAACTCCGCAATGGTCGATCCTGGATCTTATTCCGGAATGGGCAGCGAAGGCGCCGCAACGCGCATTTCTTGCCCAGCGTGGCCGCGACGGGGCGTGGCAAAGGATTTCCTATGCCGAACTATGGCAAAGAGTGCAGTCGGTCGGGCAGACCATGATCGATCTGGGAGCCAAGCGCGGCGACAGACTTGCCATCCTTTCCGGCAATTCGATCGAGCATGCCATCGTCATGTTCGCGGCGATGTCGGTCGGGGTCGTCGCAGCTCCGATATCGCCTAACTATTCGCTCATGCCGGGCGGACTGGCTCGCCTGCAGGATATCGCAACGCTACTTCGGCCCTCGTTCGTTTTCGTGCAGGACAGCGAGATCTATTCGGACGCACGCAAGATTCCGGAGCTTGCATCCGCAACGTGGATTGCGGCGGACGAGAAGGCAGGATCGGTTGCGATTCAGTCGCTTTACCAGACACGTCCCGGCGCGGAGTTCGAGCGCGCCTTTCGTTCAATCGACAAGGAAGCAGTCGCCAAGATTCTGTTCACTTCGGGTTCGACAGGGCTTCCCAAGGGCGTGATCAATACGCACAAGATGATGGCGAGTTCACTACAGATGGGGGCGTTGCTGGTATCGCCTCGCGAAGCACCCGTGCAGGTCGAATGGCTTCCGTGGCACCACACCATGGGAAGCAACGTCATCCTGCATGGCATTCTGAAGCACGGCGGCACCCTCTATATCGATGAGGGACGTCCGGTCCCGCAATTATTTCACAAGACGATTGCCAACCTCAAGGAAATATCGCCGACGGCCATGTTCAACGTGCCGGCGGGATACACGCTTTTGTGCGAGGCGCTGGAAACCGATCAGGACCTGCGAGCCAATTTTTTTCGGCAGCTCGACCGGATGAGTTACGCAGGTGCTGCGATATCACGAACCACGCTGGACAAGCTGTATCATCTGGCGAAGGCCGCGACCGGCAGGCCTATTCCGGTGATGTCAGGCTACGGCACNACCGAAACGGCGCCCACGATCAGCACCACGCACTGGGCCACCGACACGCCGGGTGAGTTGGGGCTTCCAGCTCCTGGGGTGGAGTTGAAGCTCATCCGCGCAGGCGACACCTATGAAGCCCGTGTACGTGGTCCGAATGTGACGCCAGGCTATCTCGACCGGCCGGATCTGACGTCGGCGGCATTTGACGATGAAGGTTTCTACAGGGTCGGCGATACGGTGTCCTTTATCGATCCCGCCAACCCAAGTCTCGGTCTGCGCTTCACCGGCCGGGTTTCCGAAAATTTCAAGCTCGCCAATGGAACGTGGGTGGCGGTCGGCAATCTGCGCGCGGCGGCACTGGCAGCTACGCACGGTGTCCTGCAGGACGTCGTCATTGCCGGCGAAAATCGTCAATCATGCGCAGTGCTGGGTTGGCTGAATCCGGTCATGGCCAGGAAGCACGCCACCAATGCCAACAGCAATCCTAATCATGACCCGGGCGTGATCGCGTTTCTCCAGCAGTGCCTCCGGCTTTACAATGCCGGTGTCGGAAGCAGCGAGCGTATCTGCGCCTTCACGCTCCTTGAGGAGCCGCCCTCGCTTGCGGCTGGCGAGATCACGGACAAGGCATACGTCAATCAACGCGCCGTCCTGATCAATCGGGCGGCGCAGATGGAACTGATCTATTCGTCCGAGCCGTGTGGCCAGGTGATTGTTATTTAAAAGATTGCGCTAGATCGCGATTTCGGTGGGATTAAAACGGGAGAGGTAGAGATGGCGGAAGGTCGGATCGATACCGGAACCAGCGAGCTATTGTGCGAAATCCGCGACCGCGTCGCGATGATCACGCTCAACCGCCCCGAGGCGCGAAACGCACTCTCCGACCGCCTCACTCCGGCCTTGCGGCGGATGATCAAGCAATGCGGCGAGGATTCTGGCGTCGGCGCGCTGCTGATCACGGGCGCGGGCACTGCCTTTTGTGCCGGCGGCGACGTCAAGGGCATGGGGAGCAATTCAAACAAGGTCGAAACAGCGTTCGAAGAACGCGTTGCCGATTTGCGGACCAAACAGCGCACGTTGACGGGCGCGTTGGTGGCGGTGAGGAAGCCGACGATTGCAGCACTTCCGGGACCGGCGGCAGGCGCGGGAATGGCGCTTGCGCTCGCTTGCGATATCCGCATTGCCGGTGAATCCGCCATCATGTCGACGGGATACGCCCGAATCGGGTTGACCGGGGACTACGGCATCGCGTGGATGCTGACCCGGCTGGTCGGAACCTCGCGAGCGCGCGAACTGCTATTCCTGTCCGAACGGATCGATGCGCGCCGCTGCGAGTCGCTGGGGCTCGTCAACCGCGTGGTGCTCGATGCTGAATTGCGTGAGGCCGCGTTTACGCTCGCAAAGTCGCTGGCGGCGGGACCGTCGATCGCGCTGGCCCACATCAAGGACAATCTCGACCATGCGTTGAAGTCGGAATTTCTGGATTCGATGGATCAGGAAGCCGAGAACATGGTCCGGTCGTCGCGGACGAGCGATCACAAGGAGGCGGTGCGCGCCTTCATCGAAAAGCGCAAGCCCACATTCGCGGGGCATTAGCCGCGTCGGGTGAATTGGGTCACGCTGAATCCAGTTGCGTTATATGATGATAATAATCTAATGTAGTGCAATCAAAACCGAGTTTGGTCCGACAATGCCGTCCAGAATCCTGTTGCTCCGATGTGAACCCTGGCGAGGCGTCGATGTCTGACAAGCCGATTGCCATCGTCACGGGAGTCGGTCCCGGTACCGGTTCCGCGATCGTCCGGCGCTTTGCAGCGGAGGGATTTCGCGTCATTGCCCTGGCGCGCTCGCCGGATCGCATCCGCGCGCTGGAACGGGAACTCACCGATACCCATGCGATGATCTGTGATGTCTCCAGGGAAAGCCAGGTTGCGGATGCTGTTGCCAACATACGCAAATCATATGGCTCCCCGAATGTCCTCATCCACAACGCGGTGGGAGGCGGGTGGGGGACATTTCTCGAGATCGAGCCGAAAATGCTTGATCGAAATTTTCAGGTGAACGTGATGGGCCTGTTGTATCTGGCGCGCGCACTGGCGCCGGACATGATCAAGGCCGGCAGCGGCACTATCCTCGTGACCGGCAATACCTCAGCCATTCGCGGCAAGGCGAATTTTGCCGGCTTTGCCCCGACCAAGGCGGCCCAGAGGATTCTATCGGAATCGATCGCGCGCGATCTCGGGCCGCGCGGTATCCATGTTGGGTACGTCCTGATCGATGCCGTGATCGATGTACCGCGAATGCGCGAACGCCTGCCCGAAGCGCCCGACGCGTTCTTTATCAAGCCATCCGCAATCGCAGATGAATTGTGGCACCTCTACAGGCAGGACCCCTCGGCATGGTCTTTCCTCAGCGAGATTCGCCCATTTGGGGAAAAATGGTGAGATGAGAATGCCAGGGAGCCGGCCATGCGCTATGTGAAGGGCCATGGGCTACAAACCCGATGCCGGATCGTCGAAGAAGCCTCTTATGGTTTGCGTCAGGTCGGCGTCGACGGCATGAGCGTGGCCGATTTGATGAAGCTTGTGGGCCTCACGCATGGCGGCTTCTACTCTCATTTCGAATCGCGCGAAGCTTTGGTTATCGAGGCGTTCGCCTCGGCGATGGATCGAACCATCTCGCAATGGCGAGATCACATGAAGGGAATGCCGGCCGAGGAACGGTTCGACGCTTTCGTTGAAGCATATCTGAGGCCTGGTCATCGGGATGATCGCGCACGCGGTTGCGTGCTGCCGGCGCTCGGCACCGATATTGCGCGTTCTAGCCAGAAAGCGCGCCGCGCATTTGCGAGGAAGCTCGACGAAATGATCGACGTGATCGCCGGGTTATTTCCGGGAAAATCACCAGAGCAGGCGCGCCAGATTGCAACAAGCGCGCTGGCAACCATGATGGGCTCGATCGCACTTGCGCGTGCGGTTGGCGACAAGAAACTATCCGACGAGATTCTTGGAGCTGCACGACAGGCTCTCGGCGGCCGATCCGCGAGACGAAGAGCGCCGGTAGCGTCGGCTATCCCGCGACCGAACAAAACCCGCAAGGAGACGAACAATCATGACTGAGCATGTGAAAACCGAGATCGAGGCTGGCATCATGACATTGACGCTGGCCCGCGCCGACAAGAAGAACGCGTTGAGCAACGCCATGTATAGCGCGATGTCGGATGGGCTGGAGCGCGCGGAGAAGGATCCGGCTGTCCGCGTCATCCTGTTCCAGGGCGACGGCGACAGTTTTACGGCCGGAAATGATCTTGCCGATTTCAGCGCGCAGGCCAATGGCAAGGACACCGGCGAGCCGCAGGCCCATCGTTTCATCAGCAATCTCGGCAAGGCTACCCGTCCGCTCGTCGCCGCGGTGCAAGGCAACGCGGTTGGCGTCGGCACCACGATGCTGCTTCATTGCGACCTGGTATTCCTGGCCGACACCGCAAAGCTGATGACGCCGTTCGTCAACCTGGCGCTGGTTCCGGAAGCCGCTTCAAGCTGGTTGCTGCCGGCGCGGATCGGACATGTCCGCGCCTACGCGATGTTCGCGCTGGGCGAACCGCTCGATGCCGCCACCGCTTTGGCCTGCGGTCTGGCCAACGCTGTGGTGCCGGTCGCGGACTTGCGCGCCCGGGCGCGGGCCGCGGCCGAGGCCCTGACCCAACGGCCGGTCGGCTCACTGAACCACACCAAGGCGTTGATGCGCGACATGAACAAGATCGCCGCTCAAATCAGCCGGGAAGCCGCATTGTTTCGCGAGCGCCTGCAGACCGGCGAAGCTCGCGAGGCATTCGCGGCGTTTGCCGAACGTCGCAAGCCTGACTTTTCGAAGGTCGCAGGATAAATCGCGTTCCTCTGACCGCAAGCAAGGAGGGCCATGCCTACGATGGTCTATCCAGGTTCAGCGGCGGCTCTGAAGCAGCAATTGAAGTTTTTCAGTTATTGGATGGCCGCTGTTGGCGGCGCAAAGCGGTCATTCGCTTTGACCGCTGTCGCCGAGTTCCCTTTCCAGAGCGCAATGGCGAATGCTCCGTCACCCATGAATGCATGTCCTTCGGACGATGCCAGATTGCGGCGACGCGCCTTGCTTGAACAATTGGATCAGGCTCGCTGCGCGGTTCGAGGAGCGGACGCTTGTATTTCATGTTCCGTGTGTAGGTGCTTAAAGATTCCCAGTTCTCATTCGAAAATTCCCTGTTCTTCAAAAAAATTTCCCTGTTAGCCCGCATAGGGAATTGCGCGAGAAAGCGCCGCGGCACAGCCGCTTCCCGGTCCAAAGGAGCGACCTGAAGTCCAAAAATTGCGAATTTCCCTGAAAAATTCCCTGTTAGCAGGGAATTTGGCTGGAGACGGGCGCGATCAGCACTGCGTCGCCAGCCAGCCAGTCTATCAACTTAAGATAGATTACACCATAATCGCGGAAAGCCCGCAAAATAGGGCCTTTCTCGCGCTTATCGCTCGGTCTCCAGACTCCGAATTGCCACAACCTTAGAGAGAAATTGCCGAAAGTCTCCGGCCAAATTCCCGGATATTCCCGTTTTCGGGAGACTTTTCGCGGAGACGCGGTTCGATCCGCACTGAATGGTAGGGTTGGCAGTGAGTTTCAGTCTTTGTTGGCCGGCTTTCAGGCGGCTGAGCAGTGTCGATGCAATGCGTGGTGTAGGAGGCAATCTCTCGCTGACCTCCTTTCAAGAAACTGACGGGTAGTGTTGCCTATGTCTGCTCTTGCAGCATGAGCAGCCATGTCACAAGCGCAGCGCGAAGTCGCCTAATGACCGATACTGTTGAAAAAGTCTGAAATCGCGGAGCTCCTAAAATCTCGCGAATGTCGAATGTTGGTGATCTCAGCCGCTCCAAGGTTCTGCGGGACCGATACCGGCGCCGGTGGTCGCATTTGCGTTAATCGATGTGGTCCCTCACATCGCAGCGCGTGAGACACACGAGGGGCCCCGAGAATGTTCAGTGATCAACCCAAAAGGACTTTTTCAACACAATCGGTCATCAGCGGACGCGGAGCACGAACATTCCAGCTACGACACTCTCATTCAATATGGTGGCAAGTTTTCGCGGCACAGTCGGGTGCGTATATTGAGGTGGTGACGGAATCCGACGAACGGCTGCGCATGAACGAGAAAGACCTGCCGGGAGGAAGGGCCATGCGACACCTCGTTCGGTCCCGCTCCGAGCTGCAAGATCGGGTGACCGAACTCATCGAGCAACAGACGGCCATCTCGGAAGTGCTGCGCGCCATTGCGAACTCGCCGC
>JGI12053J15887_10000156_pt1 | contig 23747 bp, 21 predicted proteins | sample MedBloCAOM1_O3_FD_15887 | JGI IMG/M metagenome (IMG submission 15887)
GAGCCCACGGCAGGCCCAGTATCGACACGATCCGCGAGCTATTACCGTCCGCCGACCATCGCGCCGAGGACCAAGCCATCGAAAAAGCCGAGATTGAGGATATTGAGGATGTCATCGCGCTGCCAGGCACCCATGAACTTCTCAGCGCACTTCCCGATAATCGCTTCGCAGTCGTAACCTCGGCAACTCGCGCCCTGGCGGTTGTGCGCCTGCGCGCCGCTGGATTCGCTATTCCCAAAAATCTGGTAACCTCCAACGATATCCAGCGCGGAAAACCGGACCCCGAACCGTACCTGCGAGGAGCGCAGATTCTTGGACTCTCCCCCGCCGACTGCATCGTAATCGAAGATGCTCCAGCTGGAATTCAATCCGGTAAAGCCGCAGGCTCGAGCGTAATCGCCTTGCGAACCACCACTCCCGATTCCGCTCTCCGCGCCGCCGGCGCCGATTGGATCGTCACCGATTGCAGCGATATATCCCTGCAACCCACCCAAGCAGACAAAGACTTAGTCTTGGAGTTGCCCTAGACAAAATTAAATCGCTGCTCCTACCGCGACTCGATGCCCGAGCGCATTGCACGCCGGCCCACACTTCTCCAAACCGTTAGTAATCTTCACGCAATTCCATACCACACAGCTTCCTCCATGGGTCACTGCGCAGCTTAAGATGTAGAGGCCGCAGAGAATAACTCTCACAACTCTCGAGGCGATCTGGCCTTCGCAACCCAGGCCAAACTCAAAGGTGCATCATCATGGGAACATCGACGCAGACGCTATCGCCGCAGCCGAGCACATCCGCAGCTGTGCCCACTCCACCAGCATCGCCTCAGCCGCCACGCGTCATTCATACCGCCCAGCTCATTACCGCCATGGTGAAATCCCATGGGCACGTCAGCGATCTTATTTTCTCGCCAGGCCGCGCCCCGCAAATTGAAATGAACGGCCAATTGGTGGAACTGAAATACAAAGGTCTCGAGTCCCTCACCCCGCAGGACACCATGACCATCGCCAATGACATCATGGGCAAAAACGAAACGGCGTTGCGCAAGCTGGAACAAGACGGCTCCGCAGACCTTTCCTACGGGGTATCCGGCGTGGCTCGCTTCCGCGTAAATATTTTTCGCCAGCGTGGCAGTTGCGCCATCGTTATGCGCGTTATACCCGACAAGATTCCTAACTTTGAAGAATTGAATCTGCCCAAGACGCTTCAGGAAATTGTTGATATCCGGAATGGCATCGTATTGATCACCGGCCCAACTGGCTCCGGCAAATCCTCTACCCTCGCTGCCATCCTCGACAAAATGAATGAGCAGAAAGCCTTTCACATTCTCACCATCGAAGATCCCATCGAGTTTCTGCATCGCCACAAAAAATGCACCATTCACCAGCGTGAGCTGCATACCGACACTCCGACCTTTGCTCTCGCCTTGCGCGCCGCTTTGCGCCAAGCGCCAAAAGTCATTCTGGTCGGCGAAATGCGCGACCGCGAAACTATCGAGATCGCCCTGGAAGCTTCCGAAACTGGCCATTTGGTTATGTCCACTCTTCACACCATCGACGCCTCCAAAACGGTCGAGCGCATTGTCGGCGTGTTCCCTCTTTCCGATCAGCAAGCTATTCGCACACGCCTGGGCAAAGCTTTTCGCTTTATCGTTTCGCAACGCCTGCTCCCGAAGAAAGACGGCAAAGGTCGCATCGCGGCCATAGAGATTCTTAAATCCACCATGCGCACTCGCGATTACGTCGAAAAGGGTGAGACCGAAGGCAAGTCCCTGCTCGACGCCATGCGTGACGGTGACACAGAAGGCATGCAACACTTCGACGGTGAAATCGAAAAATTGATCCGCAATGGTATCGTCGATTTCGACACCGCTCTCACGTACTCCACAAACGCCGGGAACCTGCGCCTGGAGCTAGCCGACTACCTCGAAGGCGCCGTCTCCAAGAAAAAACCCGCAACCGAAATAGAAATCGAACGCTAGCCCGTCCCGGCACCGTTACCCAAGTTCGTCGTCGGCTAAATAACTATTTCGCGGAGCTGCATTACCGTCGCAATCCCTTCAAGCCCGCACATTAAATACGTTATGCTATGCCGCACGTGCCCCCATACCTCGTGCTAATTACGTCTCCCGCCAAAAATCTCTTATCCTTCGTAATCTTCCTTCATCCCCTGTGGAGAGTCGCGATCTTCACGCTGCTAATTCTCACCGCGGCTCTTTTGGCAGGCCGCCCAGNCGAGCAAATTTTTACCCGTCTNGAATCGCTGTTTTCCCAGTTCGCAAAGCACCGCAATCTCGTTCTNATCAGTTTATTTTTCGGCGTTATCGCNNTTCGACTCTCCATCCTTCCGCTCCTTCGTGTCCCTGTCCCCGGCATTCACGATGAATACAGCTACCTCTTGATGGGCGATACCTTCGCCCATGGACGTCTCGCCAATTCGCCCCATCCCATGTGGCTCAGCTTTGAAACCTTTCATGTAAACTGGTTCCCCACCTACTCCTCCATTTATCCGCCCGCACAAGGTGCCATCCTGGCCGTTGGTAAACTGCTCGGTCAACCTTGGCTCGGTATCTTGCTGAGCACCGCCGCCATGTGTTCCGCCATCGCATGGATGCTGCAAGCCTGGATGCCCTCACGCTGGGCCTTCCTCGGTGGGGTACTCGCCGCCATAAAGTTCGGCGTCGCCAGTTATTGGATGAATAGCTACTGGGGAGGAGCCGCCGCAGCCATCGGCGGCGCTCTTGTATTAGGAGCACTCGGTCGCATCTCGAAGCGCGCGTCCGCGTGGAACGGCGTCAAACTGGGATTAGGCGTCGCCATCCTCGCCAACAGCCGCCCCTACGAAGGCCTGTTGTTCTGCATTCCCGCCGCCGCTTGGTTCATCTGGTGGCTCGCCACAACAAAAAAACCTGCCTCAGCACGTAGCGCCGCTCCGTCATCCGCGCGCACAAAAGTTCTAGTCTCCGTGCTCATCGTATTGGCCTCGACCGCCGCCTTCATGGGCTATTACAACTGGCGCTTGACCGGTAACGCGTTGCTAATGCCCCATTCGCTTCGGACCCGCACCTACCATTCTTCGGCGCTTTTCTTGTGGGAACATTCCCGCCCGCCGTTGCACTACAGCAATCAGCAATTCGAAGATTTCTACAACGGTTGGGAGCGCGAAAATTACCGCCACACCTGGGAAGACGCATGGCGCGTCTCTCTCGAAAAACTTAACCGTGGAAGTCACACATTTTTCTGGTGGGGCGCTATCCTTCTCGCGCCTGGTGGGCCATTCGTGTTGCGCGACAAAAAAATGCGCCTGTTGCTCGCCACCATTTTCATTGGCGCTCTAGGAGTCTTCGCGGTGATTTGGTCATTTGCACACTATGCCGCGCCATTCACCTGCGTAATTGTCGCGCTGCTGGTGCAGTCCATTCGTCACCTTCGCACCATAGCCGTCACCAACTGGCCCCTCGGCCGCTGGCTCTCACGCGCCGCTATTCTCTTGCTCTGTATCGAAACGGGTTTCTATGCAGCACGCCATCAGTGCGACCCTCTTGACTGGACATGCCAGGGAGACCCCAGCAGAGCTACGATACAAAACCGTCTTTCGCATGAGCCCGGTAAACATCTCGTCATCGTCCGCTACGAACCTGACCACAACATTCACGATGAATGGGTCTACAACGGAGCCGACATCGACAACGCCAAAGTCTTGTGGGCCCGCAAACTCGACGAGCCCCAGGACGCCAAACTTCTCGCCTATTTCAAAGACCGTACCGTCTGGCTCGTTGAACCCGACAAAGACAACACCGAGCTAATTCCCTATTCCCCGCCCGACCCGCACGGAGAAGAGCGCTGAGCCACCCTTCCGCGCGCATCGCAACCGCTCTCGATGACTTGTGCTTTGTATTTCCTGTCACCCCCATTATCATGGCCACGGCCCGCGAACCCCTGGACTAAACAGCTTGCCTAATATTCCCGATGCCCCGCCCAGCCCAGCTCTTGTCGCCGGACCTGCTCCGCCTCTGAACAAAATCTCCACCGGAAAATTGTTGCAAGTCCTCGGGGTATGGTTTGGCATCGCCGCCGCCGTTGGCAACACCATCGCCGCCGGAATCGTTCGCACGCCGGGCGTCATCGCGCAAATCCTGCCAAATCCCTGGTTCTTTCTCGGTGTTTGGGTTATCGGCGGACTCTACGCCTTGTTCGGCGCATCATCCATGGCTGAACTCGGAGCGGCCATTCCGCGCAGCGGCGGCCAATATAATTTCTCGCGCCGCGCCCTCGGCGATTACGCGGGCTTCATCGTCGGCTGGAGCGATTGGCTTTCCAGCTGCGGGACACTCGCTGCCGTCGCCATCGTCATAGGTGAATACAGCGGAAAACTAATTCCCGCGCTTGCCGATGGCGACAAAACCATAAAAATCATCGCCGTCTCCGTAATCGTCGGGTTCGGCATTCTTCAATGGCGCGGCGTGCGCTGGGGCAGTCGCGCACAACTACTGACCTCCGCGATGAAGACCGCCGCATTCGTGATTCTCGTTATCGCCTGCTTCGCGCTAGGTGGAAACGCCCATCGAGCCTCTGTCGCAGCGGAATCCGCAACGAAGCTCACTCTTCCTTCAGGTTGGCTTCTCGCCGTCGCACTAATGCTTGGCCTTCAGGCAGTTTTCTACACCATCGACGGTTGGGATGGCGTGATTTATTTTGGCGAGGAAGTTCGCGATCCCGGTAAAGACGTCCCGCGCGCCATTTTTGGCAGCGTCTTTTCCATCATGGGCATTTATCTGCTGCTCAATGCCGCCGTTCTCTACGTCCTGCCCATGAACGAAATTGCCGGAAACAATTTCTCCTTGGGCACCGCGGCCGAACGAATTTTCGGCCACTACGGCGATCCCATCATCCGCGCCATCATGGTGGTTTCTCTTCTAAGCTGCATAAATGCCGTCCAACTGTTCTGCTCTCGAATCTTGTATGCCATGAGCGCGGACGGCTTGTTCTTCCGCAGCTTCGCCCGCGTCAACAAGGGCGGCACACCAGAGCTCGCACTTCTTCTAAGCACCCTGACCGCCGTACTCTTCGTCCTCGGGTCTTTCGAGCGCGTAATCGCCATGCTCTCGTTTTTCTTCGTGGCCAACTACACTCTTACCTACATTTCCGTCTTCGTGCTCCGCAAGAAAGAGCCTCAAATGCCCCGCCCGTACCGCGCCTGGGGCTACCCATGGACCACTGCAATCGCGTTAATCGGCTCAGTTTTATTTTTGGTGGGATCAATACTTACAGATCGCCAAAACGCGCCATTGGCGCTAGGAATGCTAGTGCTGAGTTATCCAGTTTATCGCGTCTTGAAATGGGGCGCGGCCCGCGCCACCGCAATTTAATTTAGATTCGCGCCCGGTTCGCAGCCAATCCAGCTGTCGCAAATTTCAATTCGAAACCATCTCCGCGATCGACTTCGCCTGCAAAAAATGCAATAAATAATCTTTCCCGCCGGTCTTCGAATCCGTCCCCGACATGTTAAAACCGCCAAATGGATGTGCCCCCACCATCGCGCCCGTGCACTTGCGGTTCAAATAAAGATTCCCCACATGAAAAGCTTCTTCCGCCTTCTCAATTTTGTCTTGATTCCGCGAATACACCGCCCCAGTCAGTCCAAATTCCGTATCATTCGCAATTTCCAGCGCATGATCAAAGTCCCGCGCCTTAATCACCGCCAATACCGGCCCGAATATTTCTTCCTGCGCAACGCGCGCCTTCGGTGGCACGTTCGCAATAATTGTCGGTTGGATAAAATATCCATCTCCAGGCGCACGTTCGCCTCCCAGCACCACTTTTCCCTCTTTCTTCCCCACGTTGATATAGTCAAGGATCCCTTCCATCGCCATGCTGCTTACCACTGGACCCATATAATTCCCGGGATCCTCGCTCGGCCCCACGGTAATTTTCTTGGCGCGTTCCACCAACTTGTCCACAAACGTGTCGTAAATTTTCTCCGACACAATCGCCCGCGAACACGCCGAGCATTTCTGTCCCTGGTAACCAAACGCCGCCAGCGCAACACCCTCCACCGCGGCGTCAATATCAGCTTCCTCATCCACAATCGTCGCGTCCTTGCCGCCCATCTCCAAAACCGCGCGTTTGATCCAGATCTGCCCGGGAACTTTCTTCCCCGCCGCCTCACTGATCAGCAATCCAACTTCCTTCGATCCCGTAAACGCAATGAAGCGCGTCTTCGGATGCTTCACCAGCGCATCGCCAACAATCTCGCCCGGCCCAGTAAGAAAATTCAAAGCCTCTTTGGGAATTCCCGCCTCGTAAAGAATGTCCACAACTTTCGCGGCCACTGTCGGCGACTCTTCCGAAGGTTTCAAGATCACCGTGTTCCCGGTCACCAGCGATGCCACCGTCATCCCCGCTGCAATCGCTGCCGGAAAATTCCATGGTGGAATAACCACGCCAACTCCCAGCGGAATATAAACCAGGTAATTCTTTTCGCCCTTCATGGGCGTGACCGGATGCTGCCCGGCAAACCTCAGCATCTCGCGCCCGTAAAATTCAAGAAAATCGATCGTTTCCGCGGTGTCCGCATCTGCCTCAATCCACGACTTGCCTACTTCGGCGCAGATCAGCGCGGAAATTTCAAATTTGCGTTCGCGGATAATTTCCGCAGCGCGAAATACAATCTCGACACGCTTTTCCGCCGGCACCCGCTTCCACGTTTCAAACGCCTTAGCCGACGCTTCCACCGCCTGACTTGCATGCGCCGCCGTCGCCGCCTGAAACACTCCAATCACCTGCTTCGGATGAGACGGATTCGTCGAAGCCATCTTCGCCGTGGTAACAACTTTCTCCCCGCCGATATACATCGGATATTCGCGCCCAAACTCCGCTTCCACCTTCTTCAGTGCCGCTTCCATCGCCCGCTTATTCTCCGGCTTTGAAAAATCTACAAACGGCTCGTTAGTGAACTCCGACATGCGTACTTTTGACTCAGCCGTAGCCATACGAAGATCTCCTCACGCTTCAACCATTCATTCTACGGTGTTGGGAAACCACCGGACAACCGCCCACAATCAACAAGTCACTGCCAGTTCAGTTCACCGAAGCGTCATCGCTTCGAAAAAGCCTGCCCAAAAGTTCACCCTCTATCCGGCGAGCGTCCATTTCGTGCGCGTATACGCGATGCGAAAACCTTGCCGTTCGGCGTTTCGCTGCGACGAACTTCCCGGTTCCGCGCCCATCATCGCCAGGTCGCATCCAGCAGCTCTTGCATACTGAAATCGCGCCTCCAGGAACGCCCGCTGCACCCCACGACGCCGCCACGCCGGAATCGTGCTTGCTCCGGCAAACAACGCCACCCCATCGTGAATAGACAACCCTCCTGCCCCGATAACTTGCCCATCCAGTTCTGCAAGAAAAAGTATGTTCCCCTTCGCGGCCGCCACAATGCGTCCCATGTCCAACATCAAGTGCGCAAATTCCTTGTACTCGCTCCAACCTTCGGCCGAGGTACGTGCCCAAAGGTCTGCTTCTCCCTTTCCAACAACACGCACACAGACGGATGAACCACGCTCCCCGAGTTGCGACGCTTGCTCGCTCAGAGGCAGAAACATTACGTTAGACATTTCGAAAAGGTCTATATCCCCGCTCGCCGAGCAGCGCAAGAACCGCCTTGTCCGTCAGTGGACTCACTTCGTGAAACACCCGCGCTCCCCTCTCTTTGAAGAAATCCTCGATCGTCATCAGCTCCCCAGCGGTGGGCATCTGAAATAATCCAAGTCCAAATGTTTGCGACCACGGCGAGTCAGCACCATCGAACATTGCCAATGCGCCCGCAACGGAGATCCATCTTGCGCCTGACTCTGGCGTCAGTCGCGCACGTGCTTCCACAAAGTCCGCGTTGGTCAGGCCTTCGGCGCGCTCCAGCCGGCAAGATAGCGAGCGATCTGCAAGGATTTCGGGAGCCATCGGAATTTTCCGAACTTATCACAAAGACTTAACTGATTGAAGTATGGAATGGATTATCTAGCGGCGAAAGTAAGAAAAAATCCAAAATATCAACGACAGCCCAATACTTAAAAGCAGGCAGGTAACGATGGGAAAATAAAATGTCGTGTTTTCACCGCGATAAACTATGTCACCAGGCAAACGCCCCAACCGCAGAGGCAACCGCCCGCTGAAATACAAAAAAGCACCGGCAATCACCGCGATCCCGCCAAGGAATAAAAGTCCTCGTCCGAGTTCACGAAGCGGATCCATATTCACGAATTCTACTCCGAGGGCCCCCGCAAGCAATACCATGGCTACGGGAGAACCTTTGGTAGTAAAAGCACTAGACTAACGCCACCACCCCTCGTAAACCCGACTAAATCAACTCATGTCCCGCAAAAAAATACCCAATTTCAAACGCGGCCGTCTCCGGCGCATCCGACCCGTGGGTACAATTATTCCCGATACTCGTGCCGAGATCATGTCGAATAGTTCCCGGCTCTGCCTTCTTGGGATCAGTCGCACCCATCGTATCCCGCCATTTCTTAATAGCGACGTCAGTTTCCAAAACCATCGCCACAATCTTCCCCGAACTCATAAAATTCGTCAGCTCCTCAAAAAATGGCCGCTCCTTATGCACCGCATAAAACCCTCCAGCCTCTTCCTTCGACAGGCGCATCGATTTGATCGCCACGATGTTGAATCCCGCCTTACGAATGCGTGAAAGGATTTCACCCTGCTGCCCTTTACCAACCGCGTCGGGCTTGATAATCGCAAATGTACGTTCCAGTGCCACAGAATTCCTCCAAAGTACGAAAATGAAAATTCGCTGTGTATCGTTACTTCAGTGCGGCCGCAACCGTTGAACCCAGATCTGCCGGAGTTTCCACGCAGCGAATTCCCGCGGCGCTCATTGCCGCGTACTTATCTTTCGCAGTGCCCTGCCCTCCGCTGATAATCGCACCCGCGTGCCCCATGCGTCTCCCGGGAGGCGCGGTTTGTCCCGCGATAAATCCTGCAACCGGCTTCTTCACATTCGTCTTGATCCATTGCGCTGCGCGTTCTTCCGCATCGCCGCCAATTTCCCCGATCATGATAATCGCGTGCGTATCTGCATCATCATTGAAAAGCCGAATCGCATCCAAAAACGTCGTCCCTATAATCGGATCGCCGCCAATCCCGATGCATGTCGACTGCCCGATTCCTAATCTCGTGAGCTGGTCCACCGCCTCATACGTCAAAGTGCCGCTGCGGCTCACAACCCCCACGTGCCCTTGTTTGTGAATGCGTCCCGGCATGATCCCGATTTTGCATTTCCCCGGCGAAATCACTCCCGGGCAGTTCGGTCCAATCAGCCGCGTCTTTTTAAAATCCACCACCGCGGCCACCCTCACCATATCCAAAACCGGAATGCCTTCAGTAATGCAGATCACCAACGGAATCTCTGCATCCGCAGCTTCCAGAATCGCGTCCGCAGCAAATGGCGGCGGCACAAAAATCACCGAAGCATTCGCGCCCGTTTCCTTCACCGCATCGCAAACAGTATTAAAAACCGGGCGCTCTAGGTGTTTCGTCCCACCCTTCCCCGGTGTCACGCCGCCCACCACCACGGTCCCGTACTCAATCATCTGCTGCGCATGAAACGTCCCTTCACGCCCCGTGAAGCCCTGCACCAGCAAACGCGTCTTCTCGTCAACCAGTACGCTCATCGAGCACCCGCCGCGAGCGCCACGACTTTCTGCGCGCCATCCTTCATCCCATCGGCAATCGTAAAATTCAATTTGCTATCGCGCAGAATTTTTTGTCCCAGCTCCACGTTGGTCCCTTCCATCCGCACCACCACCGGCACCTTCAACTGCAGATCCTTTGCCGCTGCCACCACGCCGCTAGCCAGGACATCACAACGCAAAATCCCTCCGAAAATATTTATGAACACCGCCTTCACCGCCGGATCGGCCATCAGAATTCCAAACGCATTTTTCACCTGATCCGCCGACGCACCACCACCCACATCCAGGAAATTCGCTGGCGATCCGCCCGCGTACTTGATGATGTCCATCGTCGCCATGGCCAATCCCGCGCCGTTCACCATGCACGCCACGCTGCCATCCAGCTTGATGTAATTCAATCCGTACTTCGAAGCTTCCACTTCCAGCGGATCCTCTTCATCCAGATCCCGCAGCTCGCGCAATTCCTTGTGGCGAAACAGCGCATTGTCGTCGATGGTCATCTTCGCGTCCAGCGCCACCAGCTTGCTGTCTCCCGTCAACACGCAAGGATTAATCTCCAGCATCGAAGCGTCCGTATCGATAAACGCTCGATAAAGCGCCAACAAAAACGGTACCGCGTTATTCACCGCCTCCATCGGCAAACCCAATCCAAACGCCAATTTCCGCGCTTGATACGGCTGCAGCCCCACTACCGGCGAAATTACTTCATGCAAAATTGCGTCGGGATTATCTTTAGCCACTTCTTCGATTTCCATCCCTCCCGCTGTGCTCGCCATGAAAATAACTTTTCCGGTGGCACGATCGACCAGCAAACTCAAATACAACTCGCGCTTGATATCCAAGCCTTCTTCGATCAACAACCGCTTCACGATCCGCCCGCCCGGCCCTGTCTGCGCGGTGATCAAGTTCATCCCCAAAATTTGGCTGGCAATCTCCGCGGCTTCATCGGCCGAGCGCGCCAACTTCACGCCCCCGCCTTTCCCGCGTCCTCCGGCGTGTATTTGCGCCTTCACCACCACGATATTTGACTTCAAGCGCTGCGCCGTTCCGCGCGCTTCTTCCTTGCGATAAGCCACTTCCCCACGCGGTATAGCCACGCCATAACGCGCCAGAATAGCCTTCGCTTGATACTCGTGAATCTTCATCTAGGTTCCATCAGTGATAGAATTTTGCGTTCGTGAAACAGTAAAGTTTAACCGGAAGGCCGAGACGGAGCAAGGTGACTATGGCGCCTTCGCTGTTACAACGCGTCGAAAACGGAAAAATTTTGTCGCGCGCGCAAGCCGAAGAGGCCATGGAAGAAATCCTTTCCGGCCGCGTGGAAACTTCCGAAATCGTAAGTCTCCTCCGCGCCATGAATGCGCGCCCCATCGAACCGCAAGAACTTACTGGCTTCGCAAGTGTGATGCGCCGTCATGCCGCCCCCGTTTTCTCTGACGAACGCTTGAGTCCCGCCCACTTGGTCGACACTTGCGGAACCGGTGGCGATGGCTGCGAAACGTTTAACATTTCCACCGTCGCTGCAATTATTGCTTCAGCCGCGGGTGCCAGCGTCGCCAAGCACGGTAATCGCGCCGCGAGTTCGCGCTGCGGCTCTGCCGACGTTCTGGAAGCACTCGGCGTCGGGATCGATATTCCACTCGAACGTTGCGGCGAGGCCATCCGCGAAATAGGTCTCGGTTTTCTTTTTGCTCAGGCAGCCCACTCTGCGACGCGACACGCCACACTTGCTCGTAAACAAATTGGCGAACGCACGGCATTCAACCTGCTTGGCCCGTTAACAAATCCCGCAGGCGCTCACTCCCAACTCGTTGGTGTCTATTCCCGCGAAGTAATCGACTTAATGGTCGCCACACTCACCGAAATCGGCACCCAGCGCGCTTTTGTCGTACACGGAGCAGACGGCCTGGACGAAATCTCTTTGAGCGGCGAAACATTCGTCGCCGAGCTACGCGAAGGAGCCGTCAAGCGCTACATCCTGACACCCGAGGATTTCGGCATGTCGCGCGCGCCCATCGAAACCCTGCGCGGCGGCAACGCCCCGGAAAACGCCGCGCTCATTCGCGAAGTGTTAAAAGGTCAGCCAGGCCCACGACGCGATATTGCGGTCATGAATGCCGCTGCCGCGCTGGTAGCTTCTGGCATCGCTGCCAATTTTCAAGACGGCGCTCAATTGGCGGCTAATGCCATCTCCTCAGGCTTGGCGCAAAAAAAACTGGCCGCATTAGTGGCCTTCACAAATTAACTCTTAACCACACCGAAATTAACTTTGCTGCGAAACATCGCGCCATCGAGGGAAATTTGAGGAGTCTATTGCTCACCGTACTCACTACCATCTTAGCCTGCGCCATTTCCGCGCAAAAAATTCCCCCGCCACCCGAGCACCGCCACAAACTGAATCCCGACCAAGTCGCCCAGGAAGTCCGCGACTACCGCATGAACAACGAAGGCCGAATCATCCGCGAGCTCTCCGAGCTCCTCGCCATCCCCAACATCGCCAGCGACACCGAAAACATTCAAAAAAATGCCACTCACTTAGTTTCAATGCTCGAAGCCCGTGGCGTCGAAACGCACTTGCTTCCCATTTCCGGCCGCGGCCCGGTCGTCTTCGGAAAATTGGCCGCGCCCAACGCCAGGCGCACGCTGATTTTCTACGCGCACTATGACGGTCAACCCGTCGATCCCGCCGCCTGGACCGACGGAAAACCTTTCGAGCCTGTTTTGCGAACCGACTCATTGGAAAATGGCGGCAAGCGCATCCCTTTGCCCGCCAATAGCCCCGAGCATCCCGCCATTTATAACGACGACTGGCGCATCTACGCGCGCTCTTCTTCCGACGACAAATCCCCGATCGTCGCCTTGCTCGCCGCGCTCGATGCACTGCGCGCCAAAAAAATTCCGCTAGGAATAAACCTGAAATTAATCCTCGAGGGCGAAGAAGAAGACGGCTCCCCAAATCTGGAGCACGTTTTACTCGCCCACAAAAATCTCCTTGACGCCGACGTGCTCATCACTGGCGACGGCCCCGTACATCAAAGCGGCCGCCCTCTCGTGTTTTTCGGCAATCGCGGAATTCTGGGATTCCAAATCACCACCTACGGAGCAATTCGTGCCCTGCACAGCGGCCATTACGGAAATTGGGCGCCCAATCCCGGATTCACCCTCGCCCGTCTTCTCACTTCCATGAAATCCGAGGAGGGCAAGGTCCTCATTGAAGGTTTTTACGACGACATCGTTCCGCTCAACACCACGGAGAAAGACGCTCTCGCAGCCATGCCCAATAATGACGCTAACCTCGAGCGCGATCTTCAGTTCGCCAAACCCGAAGGCGGCGGCAAACGTCTGATGGAACTTCTCCAATATCCTTCCCTGAATATTCGCGGTCTGCGCAGCGCCTATGTCGGCGAACAAGCGCAAAATGTAGTGCCCGAAAAAGCCACCGCGGCCATCGATGTACGCCTGGTAAAAGGTGAAGATCCCGACAAGAAATTCGAGCAGGTACTCAGCCACATCCGCAAACAAGGCTTCTTCATCACCGCCGCCGATCCCACAAAAGAAGAACGCCTCGCCCATCCATTTATCGCTCGCGTCGCGAAAGATCCCTGGAATTATCCAGCCTCACGCACCTCCATGGAATTGCCCGTCTCCCAGACAGTGATAAAAGTCGTGCAAGACGCCACCGGAGGGCAAAGTGTGATCGCGCCTTTACTAGGCGGCAGCGTGCCCATGTACATTTTCGAAAATCTGCAAATCCCCTGGATCGGCGTGCCCATCGTGAACTACGACAATCACCAGCACAGCTCGGACGAGAATCTCCGCCTCGGCCACCTCTGGCGCGGCATGGAAATTTACGCCGCCATCCTCGCCGACTTGAACTGGTAATTTACCGTCGAGGTCAGATTAATCTGCGACGGGCGCCGCCGCGGGTGCCCGAACAATAAGATAGGAGGCCGGGTGCAACGGGTTCGCAGTTGAGTTTTGAACCCGGGCCCTAAAGTTGACTTCGCTGCCCGTTCGCGGGGCGCGCCAGGTTCGCAATTGAGTTATTTGCGTTTCGGAGTAGAAAAATAACCGTCCTGCAACGACTAAACAAAAAAACAAACCCAGTCATTCCGAGCGGAGCAGACTGGCTTGTTCCTTCTGCGCAGTCGAGGAATCTCTCTTCGATTTATCCGTCAACCTGGGTTGACTTCACTTCTATTCGCAACCGTATTTTTCTACAATGACAGAAAATTCTTCAGCAATTCCCTCCCCGAATCTGTCAACACCGATTCCGGATGAAATTGCACTCCTTCAATCTTGTGCCGTTTGTGTCGCAATCCCATAATGATCCCGTCATCCGTCTCCGCCGTTATCGTCAGCTCTCGCGGCAAACTCTTTCGTTCCACAATCAGGGAGTGATAACGCGTCGCGGTAAACGGGTCAGCCAGCTTCCTGAACACGCCCTTCCCATCATGGTGAATCTCGCTGGTCTTGCCATGAAACAATGTCGGAGCGCGCTTTATCTTCCCGCCAAAAGCCGCAGCAATCGCCTGGTGCCCCAGGCACACGCCAAGAATTGGAAACTTCCCCGCCAGTTCCTCGATCAGCTCCACGGAAATCCCCGCCTCCTGCGGCGTGCATGGNCCTGGCGAAATCACAATCCGTTCCGGCTTTTTCCGCGCGATATCTTCAACGCTGATCTTATCGTTGCGATGCACTTCCACNTCGCATCCCAGCTCGCCCAAATACTGCGCCAGGTTGTAAGTAAACGAGTCGTAGTTGTCGAGCAACAAAATCACTTCAGTTTTCTCCTGCCTCTATTTCGGCCCGCACTGCCGCCGGCCTTTTTCGCGCCCCCGGCCTTAGTCACTATCTCACTCTTACTTTGATGCGCAGATTCGAGCGCCGCCAACAACGCCCGCGATTTATTCAATGTCTCTTTATACTCGCCAATCGGCGTGGAATCCGCCACCACCCCGCCGCCGGCTTGCACATGCGCCATTCCGTTCTTGATTACCATCGTGCGCAGCGCGATGCACGAATCCAGGTTCCCCGCAAAATCCATATACAGCACGCCACCCGCATAAATTCCCCGCCGGGTGCGTTCCAGCTCCTCAATAATCTCCATCGCCCGGACCTTCGGCGCTCCCGAGACCGTCCCCGCCGGAAAACAAGCCATCAGCGCATCGAAGCAATCGACATCCTCCCGCAAACGCCCCTTCAAACTCGAAACCAGATGCATCACATGAGAAAATCGTTCAACCAACATCAGTTGCTCCACTTTGACGCTACCGTATTCGCACACGCGACCGAGATCGTTGCGCCCCAAGTCCACCAGCATCACGTGTTCGGCGCGCTCCTTCTCGCTGGCCAGCATCTGCTTCTCGAATCGCTGGTCTTCCGCTTCATCCCGCCCGCGTGGCAATGTCCCGGCAATCGGCCGGTAAAACACATTGCGCCCTTGCACCTTCACCAGCATTTCCGGCGAGCTTCCCACCACGTCAACATCATTCATATGCAAAAAAAACAAATACGGCGAAGGATTCAACGCTCGCAGCTCTCGATAAATCTCAAACGGTTCCGCCTGTACCTTCGCGGAAAATCTTTGGCTGATCACCACCTGAAAAATATCGCCCGCGCGGATGTAAGCTTTCGCCCTTCTAACCGCGGCAAGATATTCCGCCTTCCTGAAATTGGAACTAACCTTCAACGGCCGCGCTTTTTTCTTCGCCACCTTTCTGACCAGCTCGGCCGAAGCAGGTTCTTGCAACAGTGCCCGAGTCCGTTTTATTTCCCGCACCGCCGCGCTATATTTCGCGCGCAAAGTTCCCGGACCTTCGGTAAACACGTTCTGCACAATCCACAAGCGGTGTTGCACGTGATCGAACGCCAGGATGCCTTGATAAAACATCAGCACCGCGTCATATAAACCGATCTCATCGCGCAAAGTTTTTGGCAACCGCTCGATCAGCCGCACCATGTCGTAACTAAAGTACCCAATAGCTCCTGCCACCAGCGGCGGTAATCCAGGTATTCGAACCGGCCTAAACTTCTCCATCCGTTGCCGAAGAAAACTGACCGGATCGCGTTCTTCCCACACCAGCTTGTTACGATTCTCCAGCACGCACGCGCCGTTCGCGTAACGAAACACCTCTTCCGGATTTGCGCCAGCAAACGTATAACGCGCGATTTTCTCGCCGCCCTCCACGCTTTCCAGCAAAAAAGAATACCGCGCACCTCGTGCGATCCGCAGATACGCGCTTACCGGTGTCAACAAATCTGCGGAAAACACATCGGAAACAGGTACAAGATTTCCCTGCTTCGCAAGTCGCTGGAATTCACGAAAGTCCGGCTGAATCACGCGCGGCTCCCGCGACTCTTCCCTCGGGGCGCTTCTTCCGCGCGCAATGATTGCAGAACCGCCCGGCGCATCGCGGCTTCCGGCGCGCTCTTGCCTGTCCACAATTCCCATTGCGCGAATCCCTGCGCCAGAAACATGTCCACTCCCGAAACAGTGTTGATCCCTTTTTTCCGCGCGATCTTCAGCAACGCCGTGTCCAGCGGCCGGTAAATGAGGTCCATCACGATGCGACAGTTTAACTCGCCCGCCGAAAGCGGCGAAATCTTGCTATGGGGATACATCCCTACCGGCGTGGCATTAATGATGGCCTCAAACTTTTCACTGCGCAGCGCCCGCTGTCGAACGAATTCCCCGCCAACCGCGCGCGCCACACTCTTTCCCATTTGCTCGCGCCGCGCGCAAATCGCCACCTGCGCACCTGCACGCGCCAACGCGAAAACGGCCGATCGCGCCGCCCCGCCGGCTCCAAACACCAGCACGCGGCTTCCGCGAAACCGCATCTTGGCCTCCAGCGCCCGCAGCACCCCCACATAATCCGTGTTCGATCCGTACCACGACCCGTCGCGGCGAACCACAACGGTATTCACCGCCCCAATCTCAGCCGCCAGCGGATCGCATTCCTTCAAATATTTCAGAATCGTNTCTTTATGCGGCAGCGTAACGCTGAAACCGCGAATTCCCAGCGCTTCTACCGCCTCCAGAAAATCTTTCAATCCATGCACCAAAAAAGGCAAATACACCGCATCCATTTCTCGCGCAATAAATCCGGTATTGTGCAACAGCGGCGACAACGAATGCCCCACCGGATTGCCGATTACTCCAAAAATGCGCGTCCGGCGCGTCAATTCATGCGCGCGATATAATTGCATCATCTCGCGCAGCGAAACTTGGCCCGGCGCGGTCGCCTCTCCCACCGGCGCATAAGCTAACGCGCTGCCTTCGCGAAGCGCCAGAATCCGCGCAGGCAATCCAATTTCTCCCATCGGCACAGCAACAAAATTTTTCGAATTTCGTGCCAGTCCCAAAAGCCTCACGCTGTCCGCGATCGTATTCGCTCTTGCGGCAAGTTTCACGGCAGCAACCCCATCGCGATCCGCCACCTTCATCTCATCTGACAACGCTGGCGTGCCCTTAAAGTCGTGCACCGACAACAGCACCTTCGACGGCACTCCATGCCCACGCACCGTTTTGTTTGGCAACTCGCGCAGCGTTTCTATTTCCACATCGCACCACGCGCACCCAGCTTCCCTGGCTTGCATCAGCCAGTACATTTCTCCCTTTAACCCGCTCTTGAATTTTCCTCCTGCGCGAACCCTGCGGCAGGTAGCCATCAGACTCACGCGCGTGCCAAACTTTTGCCTCTTGACCCAGGCCAAGAGCCTCCGCCTCTCCCCATCGCTCCTCAACCAGTCGAGCCGCAGCTCCACTGTCGGCGTCTCCCACAGAGCCGCCTGTACCTGCGCCGCCATTTCCCTCGCCGTGGCAGCCGCAGTCACCGCGCAAACCTTGCTTTTCCCCGTCCCAAACAGCCCCATTAACCGTCCCGCTGCTCCATGCCATTGAAAACAAGGCTTGTAGCAGTGCGTATCCTCGCAGTATCAAACTTGTAAAGCAACTCTGGTCAATTTGTTGACGCCACTCATCGCCCCTGCTACTTTCGGTCTAGTTCTAGTACCGCCACAGATGTGTTTTCGAAGGAGCATCGCAATGCGCGCTAAGCTAGCAGGACTGACTTTCTTCCTATTTTTCGCTGCCGCCACTATTTCCGCGCAGGAAGGCGGCCAGCCAGGTTCGGCCACTAATTCGCCCGACTATGCTGCCGTGAATTGCTCCGGCTTCATCTCCGATAACGTTCCCGCTGACATTCGTATCATCTCCGGCGAAGAGTCCAACCTCAAGATTACCTTTGCTCACGGCGATTACGTCTACATCAACCGCGGCCGCGATAAAGGCGTTCAAGTCGGCGATCGTTTTTCCGTCGTTCGTCCTACTAAGGACCCTGTTGACGTTCCATGGTTCAAATGGCAACACAAATTAATCAAGGCCATGGGTCAGTTTTATGTCGATGCTGGGGACCTTCGCGTCGTCAACGTACAGCCCAACGTTTCCATCGCCGAGGTTGGTATGTCTTGTGGTTACATGCAGCGCGGCGATATTGTGCGTCCCTTCGTGGAACGCCCCAGTCCACCTTTTAAGGATGCATCCGCCTTCGACCACTTCGCGCCAGCTAGCGGCAAGCGTGTCGCCATGATTGTGGCGGGTTTGGACAACACCCAGTTGTACGGCAAGAACAGCACGGTCTATGTCAATCTCGGCAGCAATCAAAGTGTGCGCGTCGGAGATTATTTCCGCATCTTCCGTTATGAAGGCACGCTCGCAGAAACTGCCCCGCAAACCAAAAACTATCAGTACGAGTTATACGGTTTTGGTAGTGCACACGCCAAGTACAGCTGGAGAGACTTGCCTCGTGAAGTCATCGGCGAAGGCATCGTGATTAACGAAGGCCCTAACGCTTCGACAGTATTCATTACTTACAGTTCGTTGCCAATCTATGCCGGCGATTACATAGAACTGGAATAAACTCCACATCCAGCTCTGCTAAAAGCCCACGGTCCGCGTAGCCGCAAGCTGCTTCCTCAATGTCCTGTCAAAACGTCGCTAATTTGCGCCCGCGCGTTTTGCGTCCGAAAACACTTCGCACGTGAATCCTTGGATTCGCGTGGATGTCCATTGCCATGCCTCTCGCGGCAGTTTGGCTTTGCGGCACGTTTCCGCCAGGAACTGCTCCCGGTTCAAGCCATGCTCCGGCGCCACTTGGGGCAACAGCAACCCTCTGTGATTCTCATCAGACACTACCAATCCATGACGCCCGATCTCGATCTCCTCCGGCCGAATTGACGTGAGCGGCGAAAGCACGGAAATTTCAATACTGAACGCTCCCAATTCCTCACTGCGCATCGCTGGAAATCGCGGATCGTGCAGCGCCGCGCTCACTGCGCAACGGACCGCGGCCTCCCCCAATGGTTCATCACTTTCGGTCGTACCTATGCACCCCCGCAATTCACCGCGTACGTGCAGCGTGACGAATACACCACGCCGCTCGCCAAAAATTCCCTCATGTGGGATTGTGTCCGGAAGTTCCTTGCGGGTGACTGCGTCTACAATCGCTTTACGCGCCAAAACCAACAAACCCCGGCCATCGACCTCAGAGAGGTACGGCATCCTGTGACTTCTTGCGGCTTTCCAGCATGCTTAGCCGCCGCCGCTGCTTGATGCGGTCGTCCACGTTTCCCCAGAACCGGTGAAAATATTGCGCAGCCGATATCAACGCGCTTACCACCACCAGCCAAAGCAGCAGCAGTGCCAGGGGCTTTAGTGATGGATGCCGCGCTCCGGCGATTACCACCGCCACTGCGCATACCTGCAAGACCATCTTGGTCTTTCCCAACACCGAAGCCTCAATCGTAAAGCCTTCCGCCAGCGCGATATTTCGCAATCCTAAAACTGTAAATTCCCGCCCGATGATAATCACGACCATCCAGGCTGGCACCAGTTGCATATCCACCAGCGAAACGAACGCCGCCGAGATCAGTAATTTATCCGCGATCGGATCCAGCAAAATTCCCAGCGTGGTTACTTGCAATCGCCGCCTCGCCACATACCCATCCGCCCAATCCGTCGCCGCCGCCATCAGCAAGATCAAAACTCCCCAAAATTCGAAATGCATCGGGAAGCCCCACAGCTCCACATTTGGACTCCGTGTTAGCAGGATTACAATCAGGACCGGCACGAAGAAGATCCGTAACAACGTCAGTGAGTTGGCAAGATTCATACGCGCGTAGAGGCTAACAATGACCGCCCCGAAGCCTCGGCCACTGCCGAATCACTATAGTCTTGAGCCACGTACCCGTCAACGCTGCGCAGGTGCTGACTTAGATACCTACGCTCAACCGCTCATCACTATTCGAATTTCAAATAGCGATACTCATTCGTAACCCTTAGCCTCTCAAATCTGTGCAAATGTGTGATTTACAAGCCGAAGGTACTGCGGCGGACCATTTTGGACGCCTCAACTTCAAGCTTGGATATGCCCATGAAGAGAGAGGACTTATAAGACTAATGCCTTCTAATATACCGAAATAACACAAATGTTCGGCAAACTCTCGAAAAACACCCCTAACGTTTCCCACAAAATTTTCCACAACCTGCAAATCCCCGTTTTGTGCGGATTTATCACCGTGTACTGTTATCGACCCCGCTCGCAAACCTCATCTCACGCTGTTTACTTGGAAGTTACCTATATTTTCGGAACGCTCAAAATCGTATTGCACTCGCGAGTGTAACTACTCTAATCAGCTTGCGATGGTGTGCAGCGGACGCCATGCGTGCGGCTTGGGATTTCGAGGAGCAACGTCAATAAGATCAATCGAAATTTTTTTCTGCCTCAACTTCAAATCGGCCGGGGCCCACGCAATAATCGTACCGGAAGCAAAAACATCGCGGATAGCAGTCCCAAAACGCCGTGCACGGCAATTCCTACGATTCGAAATGGCAGCGTAATCAGCCAAACAAACGGATAAAGAACTACCGCCAGCAGCGCCACCGGCCAGCAAAGAATAAAAAGAATACACCACAAAATAAACACGGCCATGATTGCCTCCCTCCTATCATTACGTCAGAGCCAGCCTGGAAGTTCCCTCCACTACGTACTCATTTAACCGCAAACGCCGCGCAATCGACACCGGCACCTCGGCATCCAGCAACATATCCTCGTCCTCCACTTCCGATCGCAGCACCCTTCCAAGCGCGTGAATCAACGCCAACGTGCGCCCTTGCGACAATGGCAATCGCAGCGAAAGCGAAATCAGCGGGTCCGTCGGCAGCGCCACATCTATCCGCCGCAGCAACTCATCGAGGCCTTCACCCGTCAACGCCGACACCAGCACCGGTCCCTCGTCACTCCTTCCGTTAGGGCTCGCCTTCAGATTCTCTCTTTCTTCAGCCTTCAATCGGTCCACTTTATTCAAGACCCGCAAGATCGGCCGGTCCGCAACTCCCAGTTCCTCCAGAATCTTGTGCACCTCTTCGTCCAGCTCGTCGTGATGCGCGTTGGATATGTCGCTGACATGCAAAATCAACGCCGCTTCCTGCACTTCTTCCAGCGTCGCGCGAAACGCCGACAGCAAGCTCTTGGGCAAATCGCGTATAAACCCCACGGTGTCTGAAACCAGCACCCGTCTGTTCGATGGCAACCGAACTGCCCGAATCGTGGGATCCAGCGTGGCAAACATCCGTGCGGAAACCAGTACTTCCGCTCGGCTCAGCGCATTAAACAGCGTCGACTTCCCTGCATTCGTATAACCCACCAACGCAATCGTACCCAGCGGCACCGCCTTACGCGCTTCCCGCCGCAACGCTCGCTGCTTGCGCAAATCAGCTATACCGGTTTGAATCTTGCCGACGCGGTCTCGAATCCTCCGCCGGTCGGTCTCCAGTTTCTTTTCACCAGGTCCGCGAACGCCGATGCGCCCCGCTCCTCCCGCGCCACCCGCTCCTCCGCCACCGCTTTTGCCGCCTAACCGGGACATCGCCGTGCCCTTCCCGGTCAGTCGCGGCAGCATATAATTTAATTGCGCCAATTCCACCTGCAGTTGCCCTTCGCGGCTTCGCGCATGCCGCGCAAAAATATCCAGAATCAGTTGCGTGCGATCGATCACTCGCCGCTCCGTCAACTCCTCAATATTCCTCTGCTGCACCGGAGAAAGATTGCTGTCAAAAATAATCAGCGGCGCCCGATGCGCGTTGGCCTCCGCGCGAATCTCGTCCAGCTTCCCGCGTCCCACCAGCGTCGCGGAATCCGCCGAATCGCGCACCTGAAACACCGTCCCGACAATCTCCGCGCCGGCGCTTTTCGCCAGCTCAACTAACTCCGCTAAAGACACGCGCCCCTGCTCGCCCGCGGGCATCCCCGGAAACCGTGGCACTCGCTTCCAGCCCACGCCGACCAGCAGCGCGCGTTCTGCGTTCGAAACATTGTGTTGTGGTGTCTTCGTCAAAAAGTGCGACCTGGCAGCACTACGGAAACATTTGCGGAGGGGCCTTGCTCATCCTCGCAATTATACGCCTTAGCTTTTTCCACCGCGACTGCCGACGTCAATCTCTTTGCTGACCCATTCGCAAACCTCGCGCTGCACCTCGGCATCATCGCCCGGTCCCGCAAACCAGCGAATCGACTTGTCCTTCCGAAACCACGTCATCTGCCGCTTGGCATAATGTCGCGTAGCCAATTGAATCGCCCCACGTGCTTTTTCCATCGACAAATCCCCGCGCATCACCCCAAGCATCTCGGGATACCCGATGAAATCAAAAATCTTTGCATCCTCCGCGATCCCCGCCGCGAGCAATCCTCGAACTTCCGCAAGCCACCCACTCTCGATCATCGCCTCCGTACGCGCATCAATGCGCTCGAAAAGCATCTCCCGCGAAGGCATCAATCCAATCTTCAACGCCCGCCATCCCTCCAGTGGTTTCCGCCCAGCGCGATGAACCTCAGAAATTGGTTTGCGTGTCAGAATGCAAACTTCAATCGCACGTATCAGCTTTTGTTCATCCGTCGGCGCAATCTTCCCCGCAGCTTCCGCGTCCATCCGCTGCAGGACCCGATGCAGATGCAGCGCGCCGTGCTTCCTGGAACTCGCCCTCAACCGCTCACGCACCTCCTCTGAACGCAGCGGCAAGTCTGCTAAGCCCTCCAGCAGTGCGCGCATATACAACCCAGTCCCCACGGTAAGTATCGGGAGCCTGGCCCGCTTGCGCAGATCTCCCAGGACCGCCACCGCCAGATCACGATAACCTCCGGCACTCGCCGCCTCCGAAGCATCCAGCACATCAATCAAGTGATGAACGACGCCTTGCCGCTCCTCCACGGTCGGCTTGGCCGTTCCGATACTCACACCGCGATAAAGCTGCGTCGAATCGCAAGCAATAATTTCTGCCCGCAACGCTTTCGCCAGCGCCACCGCCAGCACGGACTTGCCCGATGCCGTTGGCCCTACCACGACAACCAAAGGCAAACTCTCCAACTCAATTGTGTTCATGGAAAAAAAATGTGCCGCGCGCGAAACAACAGCACCAGCAGCACAAGGAACGTGAGCACCAGGCTGCCCACGATTTGTTGTCGCAACGGTTTCACTGATACGCGGCTTCGAGAGGCAAATTGTACAGGAAGTAAAAGCGCAGTTCGATATATGGCCCGCTGAAGGCCGGAGGCAAAGGCTCAAAAGGATTCGACGACCGGATCGCCGACACCGCCGCGCGGTCCAGCGGCTCTTTCCCGGATCCAAGCAATCGCGTCGGCTCCCCGGTAGGGACATTGCCATCGCGCATGATGCGGAATTGCAGCGCGACTCTTCCACGGTCACCCAACTGTGCCGACTCCGGCATGACCGCATACCAGTTTCGCCGCACACTGGCCACCACCCGCTTCATGTAATCGCTGAAATCCACGCCCTCCGTGGGCGTAAGAATTTCATAACCGTTTCCATAGGTCCCCGCCCCTTGCCCGGCACCACCGCCTCCGCTTGGGGAAGGAGCTGAGCGCGGCATCGGACCAATGACCCCTCCAGCGCGCCCGCCGCTATTCGGATCTCTTGTGGCCTCCTTCAGCGAATCCTGAATCGAGCGGCTCGCCGAACTTTG
>JGI12053J15887_10000157_pt1 | contig 23641 bp, 20 predicted proteins | sample MedBloCAOM1_O3_FD_15887 | JGI IMG/M metagenome (IMG submission 15887)
TCTGGGTGAGGACCCCCTCCGCCAACCGTTGCATCGACTTGAAGTCGAACAGAGCCGACGCTGCCTCGATGATGATTTCGAGCCCACGCCGGGTCTGAACCATGCGCTCGAGTTGCTGGTGGCTGCGCAGCGCGGCGGTCAAAGCCGTGAACAGCTTGTCGGCCGTGAGCTCGGTCTTCGCCTTGTAGTCGTTGATGTCGTAATCGACGATGACGCGCCGCTCCGGCGCCTGGCCCGGTTGGCCGGTGCGAAGGATGATGCGCACTGTCTCGTTCTTGAGCTCCTTGCGGATGAATTCGACCAGACCCAGTCCGGCGGTGTCGCTCTCCATGATGACATCGAGCAACACAACGGCGACGTCCGGATGGCTTCGCATCAGCTCGCGCCCCTCGGCCGCCGAGTAGGCTGAGAGAATTTCAAGCCCTTGCCCATTCAAACGGTAGTCGTGCAGCGCGAAACGCGTGCCGTCGTGCACGGCCGGCTCGTCGTCGATCACCGCGATTTTCCAGCGCGGCCCCTGTTCCGCGGGCTCGTCGCCCGGTCCCTCGATCAGGTGGACGATGTCGTCGTCAGCCATGAGCTTTGTCCATGATTGGTGCGGCCCGCGTCGGCGGCAGTTCGCCCGGCGCTACGCGCGGGATGGTGATACGAAATCGGGTGCCCCAACCCAACCTCGATTCGAAGGTCAGCCGGCCGCCCAGCTGCTGGGTTACGAGATTGAAGATGATGTGAAGGCCGAGGCCGGTACCGCCCTCGTTCCGGCGGGTGGTGAAGAACGGGTCGAGAGCGCGGCGCTGGATCTCCTCGGTCATCCCCACGCCGTCGTCCGATACGAAGATATCTACGTCGTCGCGGATTTGGCGCGCCTCGACGATAACGCTTCCGGCGCGGCCCTCGGGAAAAGCGTGGACCACGCTGTTGAGAAAAAGGTTGGTCAAGACCTGACCATAGGAGCCCGGATAGCTGTCCATGATGATGCCCGGCGGCACATCCACGGTGAGCACAATCTGCGATTTCTTCAGCACGGGGCGCAAGCTGGCGACGATCTGATCGGTCGATTCCCGCAGATCGAACGGGCGCCGCTCCGCGTGGCTGCGATCGACCGCGACCTGCTTGAACGATTGCACGAGCTCGCCGGCGCGCTGAAGATTGGCTACCAGCTGAGTGGCGGCGTCGCGCCCCCCTTCGAGGAATTCCTCCAGTCGGGAGCGCCGCAGCGGACCGGAATGGAACTCCTTTGCGAAATCGTCGCACCGGCGGGCGAAGCTCGAGGCGACAGTCAGACTGATGCCGATCGGGTTGTTCACCTCATGGGCCACCCCGGCGACCAGGCCGCCGAGCGCGGCAAGCTTCTCCGCGGCAATGAGGTTTTGCTGCGCCTCGCGCAGGTCCTCGAGCGCCTGCTCGGCGCGCTCCTTCGATGCCCGCAGTTCGTTCTCGGCCTTGCGCTTGGCAATGGCATTTTCGCGAAAGACCGCGACCGCACGCGCCATTTCGCCGATTTCATCGCGCGCGTGCGTTCCGTGAATGGGATCGTCGTATTTCTCCGAGACGACGGCGTGCATCGCCGCCATGATTTCCTTGAGCGGCTGGATGATGCTGCGTGCGATCAGCACGCCGATGCCGACGATCAACGTCAGGAAGATCACCGCGACCAGCGCGACGTTTTGATAGATATCGGCAAGGGTGTGATCGAAGCTTCCCTGCGCCTGCAGCTCACGCAGCGTCATCTGCGCGGACAGCTTGTTGATCACCGCAATCATGGCGGCCTGGTTATCGTCGATCGCCGTCTTCAACAGGTTCGTCCGCGTCGCGAACTGCTCGGACAGCGTCTTCAATCCGTCGCGGAACGCGGCGGCGCGCTGAGCCAGCGCGGTCAGCGCCGTGCGCTGCAGATTGTTCTCGGCGAGATCGATCATCACCGGGATCGTCTGCTCGACCGTGGCGATGCTTCGCTTGGCTTCGTCGGCGGCGTCCGAAGCGAGCGACAGATAGAAGGCATTGGCGGCGACGAGGCTTGTGGTGAACGCCTCGCGCGACTTTCCGAGTGAAGGCAACAGCAAGGCCTCGCGCTTGCCGATGGCGCCTTCAATGATGGCATAAAGTCCCGCCATCTCCTTTGCGGGCTTGATCACGTCGTTCTCGTAGGTGTGCGAGATCATGGTCTGGACGGCGCGGACCTCGCCGAAGCCTTGAAGAAACCGCTCTGTGACCGTGCGCAATTCGTCGGCGGAGCCCGACAGAACCGGATCCGCGGCGCCGCGGTTGCGCAACGTGCTTAGAACTTCACCATGCAGTCCGAGAATTTCCGTCAGGACCTCCTGGTTGGGCTGATTGATGTAGCGGTGGATCAGGTTCTGGAGGCGGCTTGCCTCGCTTTCCAGCAGGACCAGAAGCTTGTCGGACTCACGCACCTTGCGCACGTCGTCCCAGGCACGGCTCAGAACGTTGGCACCGTTCCAGATCAACGTGGCAAGGATGACGGCGACGGTCGCATTGAGCGCCGCAATCGACAAAAGGCGCCACCTGATCGGCAGCACCCGGACAAAGCTCTCGGTTTCCAGGTCAAGGCTTCGCCGCGGCCGCGCACTTCGCGCTGCGGCTTGTTCATCCTTGAGGGCGACCAGATCAAAAGTCATTGAACCTGGCGAATACGCTCGATCAACTGGCGCAAGTCCGGATCCGTCACTGTCTTTGCATAAATTGTGCCCATCGCGGTCTCGAATGGCCTCCGGTCGAAATCCGCGATGACCGTATTCCCGGCGGCGCGCGCCTGCTGCCGTGAGCGCTCTTCCAGCCCACNCCACAGCTCGCGCATGAACATGCTCGACTTCCGCGCCGCGTCCCGGAAAATCTCCCGGTCCTCGGTCGAAAGGCTTTCCCACGCGCGCAGCGACATGACAAGTACCTCGGGCCCCATCGTGTGCTCCGTCAAGGTGTAGTAGGGTGCGAGCTTGTAATGGCTGGTGGTGACGTAGGAAGGCCAGTTGTTTTCCGCGCCGTCGATCAATCGGGTCGAAAGCCCGGTCAGCACCTGGCCATAGGGAAGTTCGACCGGCTCGGCACCGAGCGCCTTGATCATGTCGAACATCAGCTCGGATTGCTGAACTCGAATGCGCAGGCCTTTCATCTCGGCAAGGCTGCGAACCGGTCTTACGCTGTTATAGATCGAGCGCGATCCGGAATCGTAGAAGGTCAGGCCGACGAAACCGTGACGCTGGGACCCCGCCAGGATCTCGTCCCCGATCGCGTGATCGAGCACTTTGTGGAGATGATTGAACGAGCGAAACAGAAACGGCAACGCGAGCACGTTGGCCGCCGGGATCAGGGACCCGATCGGTGCCACGTTGGTGCGATTGAGATCAATGGCGCCAACACGGGTCTGCTCGATGGTGTCCTTCTCCTCACCCAGCTGACGCGAGTGGAACACGCGGATGCGGTGACGGCCCGCGGTCCGCTCCTCGACCACGCGGGCCATGAACTGCAGAGCCAGCACCGTGGGATAGTCTTCCGCCTGGGTATCAGCGACGCGGAACTCACGCGCGCTGGCGCCGCAGAGTGCAACCAGAACCGCCGCCTGGGTGGCTATCGCTGTCCAAAAATTCTTGTGTGAAATGAAGGACATGATCCGTTTCCATGGGAAAACGTCGTCTGGATTCGAGAGTATTCGCATCGGCCAAAGGCCGTCAATCGAGGCAGCCTTGCGGTCGCTGGCCGGAATCGGGGCCGGTATCGGCGACTGAGACGCGTGCGCGTCGCCGCGCCCGCACCGATCATGACGACGAATTCTTGCCGGCAGCCGGCTGGGCTCATGAAGCGCGCCCGACGTCGGTCCGGTCGCGATGCCGAACGCTGCTCATCTCATCATCCTCAAGGGACCTGATGCCTTCACTCGCTATCGTGCAGACTCTCCGACTGCGGGGTCGACATTGGTGCGTGGCAACGAGCGACCCAGGGCGCTCGCAGTTTCATTCCTGGACGCCGGGACCAGGCCTCGACGGCAGGTTGCCGGCCACTCGCCTTCCGCGCTTTGCCCCATGGTCGCGTCGTGTATAGTTATAGTCCATAATAATAAGAGGTGGAGGAAATGGGCGGGGGGTTGTCCGGCAAAACAGTACTCGTGACCGGGGCGAGCGCCGGCATCGGCAGGGCTGCGGCGATCGCGCTCGCCGAAGCGGGAGCGAAAGTCATCGCCACCGGGCGCCGCAAGCAGGAACTCGACTCACTGGTGAGGCAATGCGGCGGAGCGGTCACCGAAGCGATCGCGGGCGATCTGAACGACGCGCATTTTGTTGACGACCTCGCCAAGCGGACCCGTAATGTCGACATTCTGGTCAACAATGCCGGCGTCCTGAAATACGCGCCGCTCATGGATATGACCGACGGCGAGGTTGAAGCGATGTTCCGCACCAACGTGCTCGCCGCATTCCGGGTCACGCACGCGGTGGCGAGATCGATGATGCAGCGGCGCCGCGGCCACATCATCGTCATGACGTCGATTGCCGCACGCGAGGTCTACCCATTGGGCGTCATCTACTGCGCGACCAAGCACGCGCTTTCGGCGATCACCCGCGGCCTGCGGGTCGAGTTGCAGGGCCACGGCATCAAGGTGACCGAGATCGCGCCTGGGATGGTCGATACCGATATCCGCGCCACGAGCGACCATCCTCGCGTGCTGGAAGCACTGAAAGTCAGGAAATTCGAAGCGCTCACACCGGCAGAGGTAGCTGAGGCGGTCGTGTATGCGGCGGAGAGCGCCCCGAACTGCTGCCCGGATTTCATCGAACTGCGACCGCAAGGCGCCGCCTAAACCGAACGATACGGAGGAACCCAGCCATGGCGAAGACAATGGCGAAGCTGCAGCCGCGCGCGAGAAAAACCAGCCCCCAGAAGCGCGCTGGCGCTTCGCGCGGGAAATCGAAGGTGAAGGCACAGCCGAAGCAGAGGTTCAATGTCAACCACTTCCGAGCGGAAGACTTCCGGACCGATGGCTTGAGAAGCTACGCGCAATACCGCGATCTCGGCATGAGCAAGGCCACCAATGGCCTGCTGCAGGCGCATGTCATCCGTCTCATCCCGCCCTGCGACCCCGCGGTGGTCTCCAAGCGGCATTATCACGACGTGCACGTGCAGATGATCTACGTCTTGAAGGGGTGGATCAGATCGGAATTCGAGGGGCAAGGCGAGGTTACGATGCGCGCGGGAGCTGCCTGGCTGCAGCCGCCGCGCATCAAGCACACCGTGCTGGACTATTCCGACGACTGCGAGCTGCTCGAAATCATCTTGCCGGCGGAGTTCGACACCGTGGAGCTGTAACAGCCGACCGGTCGCTTCAGCCTGCTGTCGCTTCAGCCTGCTGAAGACAAGTGGCCGTCATAAAATCACAAAATGGGAGGAATTGATGATCAGGAAAGACAAGTACCGCGGAAAGGCGATCACGCGGCGCCGGGTGCTCGAAGCTAGCGTTGCCGGCTCCGCATTGGTGGCCGCGCCACCGTTCCTCCGCCAGGCGTTGGCGGCGACCCCGATCAAGATCGGCATTCCGACGGTGATCACCGGCGGCTACGCCATCCTCGGGAGCCAGGTGCAACGGACCTGTCGTCTGGTCAAGAAAATGACCGACGCCAAGGGCGGCGTGATCGGGCGTCCGATTGAGTTCCTGTTCCAGGACACGCAAGGCGATCCCGCGATGTGCGTGCGAAAGTCGCAGGAACTGGTCGAGCGCGACAACTGCCGGATCCTGACCGGCGTCATCGTCTCGTCCGAGGCCGCCGCCATGCTGCCGAAGCTCGAAGAGTGGAACGCCGTTTTCCTCTCGCACGGCAATGGCGACGGCCGGCTCACGGCCGAGCTGTTCGTGCCGCGCTTCTTCCGCGCCAACACGTCGGCGCCGATGGGTGCGCGCACGCTCGCGCTTTATCTCAAGGATGCGCCTGAAAAGAAGTTCATCGCCATTGCGTCCGATGCCGCCTGGGGCCGATCCAGCAATGCCGCCTTCGAGGAGCAGATCAAGGCAGTCGGCAAGGACCTGGTCGACAAGATCTACGCCCCCGTCGCCAACAAGGACTATTCCACCTACATCACCAAGATCCTGCAGTCCGGCGCGCAAGGCTGCTACGTGGCGCTGCAGGGCGACGAGGCACGCGCGTTCTACTCACAATCTGCCCAGTATGGCCTCGCGCAGCGGGTGCAGTTCTTCACCGAGATCGTGGCGCAGGCCGACATCAAGGTGCTCGGCAAGGACTCGCTCGGACTGGTCGGCTCCTCGCGCTATCCCGTCACCTACGACATTCCGGAGAACCGCGCCTTCCTCTCCGCGTTCCAGGCCGAATACAAGAACGAGATCCCGGACTGGACCGACGGCGAGATGTATCAGGCGCTGATGATCCTGTTCGCCGCCATCGAGAAGGCGGGCTCGGCCGAGCCGCTGAAAATCATTGAGGCGATGGAAGGCCTGGACGTCACGAGCGTCAAAGGCCCCGTGCTCATGCGCAAGTGCGACCACCAGGGCGAGAACCAGGGCTTCGTGGTGAAGGTCGTCAAGAGCGAGAAATTCGCCGACCCGGTCGGCGAGATCATCAAGACCTATCCGCGCGAGATGACGACACCGGATTGCCGAAGCGCCAGCTTTCGCCCCCGGTGACCGCAGGTTTGCGGGTGGCCCGGTCGGGCCACCCGCGGCCGGCTTGATCCTTCAAGAAATCCGATGAATTGGCTCGGCTTTATTCTGGCCCAGTGCCTTAATGCGCTTTCGCAAGCGTCGATNCTGTTTTTCATCGCATGCGGGCTGACGCTGATCTTCGGCATCATGCGTATCGTCAATTTCGCCCATGGCGTCATTTTCATGCTCGGCGCCTATGTCGGCTACACCGCGAACGTCGTCACCGGAAGTTTTCTCGCGTCGCTCGTTGTCGCGCCGATCGTCGTCGGGCTGGTCGGCATGGCGTTCGAGCGGACGCTGCTGCGCCACCTTTACGGGCGTCGAGATGGCGGCGCTTATCTGCTGCTCACCTTCGGCCTCGCCGTCGTGCTGAGCGAGCTGATCCGGCTGATCTGGGGCGTGCAGCCGCTCGGCACCGGCATTCCCGATTTTTTGCGCGGAGTGGTGATCATTCTCGATCAGCCCTTTCCGCTCTATCGATTGTTCCTCATCGGGCTCGGCGTCGCCGCCGCCATCGCCATCTGGCAATTCCTCGAGCGCGCGCGCCCCGGCTTGCTGATCCGCGCGGTGTCGCAGAATTCCGAAATGGTCCATGCGCTCGGCACCGATGTCGACATGGTGCGCACCGCGGTGTTCGGCTTCGGCTGCGCATTGGCCGCGGTCGGCGGCGTGCTCGCCGCGCCGCTGGTCACCGCATTCCTCGGCATGGGGACGAGCGTCGTCATCGATGCCTTTGTCATCGTCATCATCGGCGGGATGGGCTCGTTCCTCGGCTCCATCATCGGCAGCGTGCTGGTGGCGTTCGTGCAAGTGATGGGCGCCTATTACTTCCAGGATCTTGCGCTGGCATTGATGTACCTCCTCATGCTGATCGTCCTGATCATTCGACCGGGCGGCCTGCTCGGAAAGGAGGACTGAGTGAATTGGCGGCTTGGTTTCGTCGTCACCGCGGCCGCCTGCGCGGTGCTGCCTTTCGTGGTGCCGCAGCACTCGCTGACGATCCTGGTCGAGGCGCTGATTCTCGGCCTGTTTGCGATGAGCCTCGATCTGCTCGTCGGCTATTGCCGGCTCTACTCGTTCGGACACGCCGCCGCCTATGGTCTCGGCGCTTATTCCTACGCGCTCATTCTGACATACGTGCCGCTGCCGCTGCCGGCGGCCATTCTGCTGGCAGTGGCGGTCACGATCCTGATCGCAATTCCGATCGCGTGGATATGCACCCGCTCGACCGGCGTCTCCTTCGCCATGCTAACGCTCGCGTTCGCGCAACTCGGCTATGCCATGCTGTTCCGGTTCCGCGACGTCACCGGCGGCTCCGACGGCCTCGTCGGCATCCCGCGCCACCCCGGTCCCTTCGGCGTTGACTGGTTCCAGGGCAAGCTGGGCTACTACTACCTCGTGCTCGTCTGCCTGTTCGGCTCGTATCTTCTGTGCCGTGCCATCGTGCGCTCGCCGTTCGGCGCCGTGCTCGCAGGCATTCGCGAGAACGAAGCAAAGACCATTGCGCTCGGCTACAACACCCGCGCGTACAAGATCACGACAGTCGTGCTCGCCTATGGATTCGGCGGGCTGGCCGGCGCGCTTTACGCCGCGTTCGCCGGCTTCGCGTCACCCGAACTGTTCTTCTGGCTGACTTCGGGCCGGGTTCTCATCATGGTGATCGTGGGCGGCGCCGGCACGCTGATCGGCCCGATCCTCGGCGGCGTGTCCTTCGTCTTCGTGGAGCATCAGCTGTCGCAGGTCACTGACCTGTGGCCGCTGATTTTCGGCACCATTTTCATGGCCTTTGTCATGTTCGCGCCGCAGGGCATCTGGGGCATCTTGACGAGTCGTTTCAGGTCCAGGCGCGAGGTCCCAGGTTCCGACAGCGGCAAGGAGGCGCCCGGTGCCGCTACTTGAATGCAGGGGCCTAGTCCGCCGCTTCGGTGCCCTGGTCGCCGTCGATGGCATCGATCTGGCGGTGGAACCCGGCGAGATTCGCGCCGTCATCGGGCCCAACGGTGCCGGCAAGTCCACCGTCTTCAACCTGATTACCAGCGTGCTCAAGCCGAGCGCGGGGCAGGTGATCTTCGCCGGCGAAGACGTCACCGGAATGCCGGTCCATCAGGTGGCGCAAAAGGGAATCGCGCGCACCTTCCAGCTCTGCCACATCTTTCCCGCCCTGACCGTGCGCGAGAACGTGCGCATTGCGGCCCAGGCGCGTGATGGCCGGCGCTGGCAGTTCCTCGGCGGCGGCGGCGTGCTGAACCGGTCGGCCTCGGCTGCTGACGATGCAATCGGACGCATGCGGCTCACCCGTCTGGCCGATGCGACCGCCGCCATGCTCTCGCATGGCGACCAACGCCTGCTCGAAATCGCAATGGCGATCGCGCAGAAGCCACGCCTGCTGATGCTGGATGAGCCCACCCAAGGCTTGTCGATCGAAGAGACCGGGCGGGCCGTGCAGATACTCAAGGACATGCTGGCGGCGGGAGATCTGAGCGTGCTGCTGGTCGAGCACGACATGGAAGTGGTGTTCAAGCTCGCCGACAACATCACGGTCCTGCATCGAGGCCGCGTGATCGCCGACGGAGCGCCTGCTGCCGTGCGCGCCAGCGCGGAGGTCCGCAGCGCCTATCTCGGAGGAGCGCAGTGATGCTGCGCGTGGAGGACCTGCACACCTATTACGGTCAAGGTCACGTCCTCCAGGGCGTGAACCTCGAAGTGCCGGCCGGCCGCATCGCGGCCGTGCTCGGCCGCAATGGCGTCGGCAAGACCACGACCTTGCGCTCGATCGTTGGACTCACGCCGCCGCGGCGCGGCCACGTCCTGCTGGCCGGCCGGGATGTCGCCGGCTGGCCTGCGCACCGCATTGTGCGCGTCGGCCTGGGCTATGTTCCGGAGGGGCGGATGATCTTTCCGGATTTGACCGTGGTCGAGAATATCCAGGTTGCCCAGCGCGTTCCGGCGCGGCTTTGGACCATGGAGCGCCTGTTTGGGTTATTTCCCGCGCTCGCCGAGCGCAGGCGCAGCAAGGGATCCCAGCTCTCCGGCGGCGAGCAGCAGATGCTCGCGGTTGCCCGCGCGCTGGTCACTGACCCCCGCGTGATCCTGCTCGACGAGCCTTCGCAGGGCCTCGCGCCGCTGGTGGTGGAGGAACTCACTCGCCTGATCATGCGACTGCGAGACGAAGGTGTCAGTCTCCTGCTGGTGGAGCAGAACCTCAATCTCGCCGAAGCCGTGGCCGACGTGGTCTACGTCATGGTCAAGGGACAGATGGTCTATCATGCGCCGCTCGAGCGGTTCCGAGCCGAGCGCGAGGAGGTCAAGGCCAAGTACCTGACGCTGTGACGGCTGTGACGATGACATTGGCGTTTTGGTGGGAAGGCGTGACAAAGCGATGAGCGACGGTGAGTCCAGGCGCGAGTTCGTGGACAAGAAGGCTCTGGTGACCGGCGGCAGCCGCGGCATCGGACGCGCCGTGTGCCTGGAACTTGCGCGCAGGGGCGCCGACGTGGCGTTCATCTATCACAGTCGGGATGTCGAAGCGGAGGCGACGGCGGGAGAAATTCGCGCGCTTGGTCGGGTCGCGCTTGCGCTCAAGACCGATCTCGCTGATGCCCACGGTGTCGGAGCGGCCATCGATCGCGCGGCGGCTGAATTCGGGCTGCTCGATATTCTGGTGCAGGCGGCCGGCGCCATGGGGAACTGGCAAGAGACCGCCGAGCTTTCCACCGATGATTGGGATCGCTACGTGGCGGTCGACCTGTCGGGGGCGTTCTACGTCATTCGTGCGACGTTGCCGCACCTGCGCAAAGCCGGCGGCGGCGCGATCGTTGCCATCTCGTCGATCGCCGCGCAAATGTGCCAGGCGCGCAATGTACAGGGCGCCGCTGCCAAGGCCGGCTTGGAGGCAATCGTGCGCGTGGTCGCGCGCGAGGAGGGGCGGCGCGGCATTCGCGCGAATGCGGTGGCTGTCGGCCTCACCGACACCGAGATGGCGCGTACCGCCTTCGCCGGGTGGGGCGCGGAATCGACCGACCGCGTGGTTCGCGCCATACCGCTGCGCCGGATCGGCACGCCCGAGGAGGTCGCGCGCGTCGTCTGTTTTTTGGCTGGGCCCGACGCCGCCTACATCACCGGCAAAGTGCTGCAGGTCGATGGCGGGCAGATCATCGCGGCGTGAACACGCTTGAGGAAGAGCCGGTTATGGCGTCTACCATCCTAGAGCGGAGGGGCTTGTGGCGTTCGCAACGCGTCTGACGCAGGCGATGGCGGCGCGCTGGCGCGGCGCCGGCCTGTGGAGCGACGAGACCTTCGCGACCGTACTGGCGCGCTGGGTTCGCGCGACGCCCGATCGCGAGGCGCTGACGGATGGAACGCGCCGGCTCAACTATCGCGAGCTCGCGGACGGCATCAATCGCATGGCGGCGCGGTTGCGCGCGCTCGGCATTGGAGCCGGGGACGTGGTGACGATCCAACTGCCGAACTGGGTCGAGTTTGCATTCGTGTTCTTCGCCCTGGAGCGCCTGGGCGCGGTGGCAGTCACGGTCAGCGTGGATTTCCGCAGCCGCGAGCTCGAATACATCATGCGCTTCGCCGACAGCAAAATGTTCGTCTGCTGTGCGACGTTTCGCGACTTCGATCACGCGGCCATGGCGGCGGAGCTCAAGCTGCGGCTTCCCACGCTCGGCACAATCGGCATCATTCGCGGCGCCGCGCGCGCGGGCATGATCAGTCTTGACAACGTCGCCGCGGCTCGCGGCGAACCGGCCCGGTTCGTGCCTGTGGCCATGGATGCCGATGCTGTCATGCGGATGGCCTTCACGTCGGGAACGACGGGCAACCCCAAGGGGGTGATGCACAGCCATAACACCACGCTGGCGGCGGCTCGCATTCTCAATGGCGATCTCGGGCTTTCAACGAACGACGTGATGATGGCCTGGCTGCCGCTCGGCCTCAATTGGGGCTATCTCACCCTGATCCAGTCGCTGCTGGCCGGCGCCAAGGCGGTGCTGCTCGACCGCTTCACGCCGGCCGCGGCGCTCGACCTCATCGCGCGGGAACGGGTCACGTATATCCCCACCGCGCCGGCCTCCCTCACCGCCATCCTGCAGCAGGGTGATCTCGAGCGCCGCGATCTCTCCAGCCTGAGATTCGTGGTGAGCGGCGGCGCCTCGGCCCCGGTCGAGACCATCCGCGCGTGGCGCCGCGCCGCTCCCGGCGTCCTGCTCGAGCTGTTGGGAATGCTGGAAACCGGATATCAGGCCTATACGCGCCCGACCGACGACCCCGAACGCGTCGCTGGATCGGTGGGCGTTCCGGCGAGCCACATGGGGCTGCGGCTGGTGGATGCCGAGGGACGCGATGTCGCCCGCGGCGAGGAGGGGGAGATCTGCTGTGACGGTCCCTCCGTGCATCTCGGCTATCACAACAATCCCGGCGCCAACGCCGACGCCTTTTTCGCCGACGGCTGGTTCCGCAGCGGTGATCTCGGCATGATCGATACGGACGGGCGCCTGCGCATCGTCGGGCGCCTCAAGGAGATGATCAATCGGGGCGGCAAGAAGTTCTTCCCGCGCGAGATCGAGGAGATCCTCTACACCCATCCGAAGGTGCTCTACGCTGCCATCGTCGGCATTCCCGATCCGCGGCTGGGCGAGCGCAATTGCCTCTGCCTTGTGCCGCGCGCCGGCGAGGCGCCGACGCTCGAAAACCTGATTGCTTTCATCGGCGACAGCGTGGCCACCTACAAGCTGCCCGAGCGGCTGGAGCTGTTCACGCAATTCCCGTTCACCCCGACTGGCAAGATCCAACGCCATGCGCTCGTGCGCGATGTGGTGGCGCGGATTTCGGCCGCCAACTGATCCACAACGATTTGGAGAACGACGTATGGACGACCGCTATGCCCGCTTTTCGCGCCTGCTGATCGACCGGCCGCATCCGCGCGTGCTCCGGGTGGTAATGAACAGGCCGGAAAAGCTCAATGCCGCCGACGGCGAGATGCACGGCGACCTCACCGAGATCTGGCGCGTCATCGACACTGATCCGAGCGTGAACGCGGTGTTGTTGACGGGTGCCGGCAAAGCCTTTTCGGCCGGCGGCGATCTCGACCTGGTCGACAAGATGATCGCGGATTTCGACACCCGCATGCGCGTTTGGAAGGAAGCGCGCGACATGGTCTACAACCTCATCAACTGCAGCAAACCGGTCGTCTCGGCCATCAACGGCGCTGCGGTCGGCGCCGGGTTGGTGCTGGCCATCCTCGCCGATATTTCGATCGCGGCGAAATCCGCCCGCCTGATCGATGGTCATACCAAGCTTGGTGTCGCCGCCGGCGATCACGCCGCGATCATCTGGCCGCTGCTGTGCGGCATGGCCAAGGCCAAATACCATTTGCTGCTGTGCGAGCCGGTCAGCGGCGAGGAAGCCGAGCGCATCGGCCTAGTCTCGCTCGCGGTGCCGGACGAGGAGGTTCAAACGCGTGCGATGGACGTCGCGGTGCGGCTGGCGGAAGGCGCGCCGAACGCCATCCGCTGGACGAAATATGCGCTCAACAACTGGCTGCGCGCGGCCGGGCCGATCTTCGACGCCTCGCTCGGGATGGAGTTTCTCGGTTTCAGCGGACACGAACTGCCGGAGGGCACCGCAGCGCTACGCGAAAAACGCAAGCCCAACTTCTCGCGCGATGGCGTGGGATGAACCGCGATAGGTCTCTTCGAGACCGTCGGCCCTTCCAGCCTCAGCCGTTCCGGTGGGTCGCTCCGCCATCCACGGTCACGACCGTTCCGCTCACATAGGAGGCGCGCGGCGATACCAGGAACGTCACGACATCTGCGACCTCCTTCGGCGTGCCCATCCGCCCGAACGGGAGATCCAACTCGCGCTCGACGTCCCGCCAGCGGTCGGCGGAGCCGAACTTGGTCTCGGCGATCTTGCGCAGCACGCTTTCGGCCCGGTCGGTCGAGGTGTAGCCGGGATTGATCCCGACGACCCGCACGCCGAAATCCGGCGACTGACTGCCGACCGAAGAACTGAATGCCATCAGGGCGGCATTTCCGGTCGCGCCGATGATGTAGCGCGAAAACAACCGCTCGCCGGCGTAGCCGATGATGTTCGCGATCACGCCGTCGCGCCGCTGCCTCATCGCATCACAGATCGACCGGCAGAGATTGATATAGCCGAACACCTTGAGGTCCCATGCGCGGCGCCAGATTTCGTCGCTGGTGGCGCCGAGGTCTCCCGCCGGATTCGAGCCGGCGTTGTTCACGAGGATGTCGACCTCGGCGCAGGCGGCCGCGAGGCGCTCCTGATCCTCGACCTTCGACAGATCGACGGCGTGTATGCGGACATCGACATCAGGCGCGGCTTTGCGGAGCGCGTCGCGCGCCTGTTCGAGCGCGGCAACGCCGCGCCCGGCAATATCGAGGCGGCAGCCTTCGGCCGCGAGCGAATGCGCCACCGCGAGACCAATCCCCTTGCTGGCTCCGGTGACGAGCGCACGCTTCCCCTTCAGTCCCAATTCCATCGGTATCCTCCCTGCACACGCGCTCATTCCGGCGCTGCGCGGTCATCAAATCCGTCGAGCATCGGATGATCAATAGCTCGCACGCGGCGCGCGAGGCGCGCGAGAACGCCGCAACCGGTCAGTGCATGACCGTTCCGCCGTCGACGGCGATGGTTTGGCCCGTGACCAGCCGGCTGGCATCGGACACCAGCCAGTGCACGGTGCCGACCAGATCCGATGACTCCAGGTTTCTGGCAATCGCCTGGTTCATCTTGATGGTATCGAGCGCTTTGTCGGTTTTCTCCGCGAAGAATTCGCGGGTGCCCTCGGTCAATACCGCGCTCGGCGCCACCGCATTCACTCGGATATTGTCGCGGCCAAGCTCGCGTGCGAGACCACGGGTGAGACCGATCACGGCGGCCTTCGAGGTCGTGTAATGCAAGCCGTACGGCATCCCATAGGTCGCTGCCAGCGAGGAGATATTCACGATGCTGCCGCCGCCGGCGCGCCGGATGGCAGGCACGACGGCCTTGCAACAGTTCCAGATGCCTTTGACGTTCACGGCCATTGCCGCGTCCCAATCGGATTCGCTGATCGTGTCGAAGCGGCCGCCTTTGAGGCCGCCATAGAGCGCGGCATTGTTGACGAGCGCGTCGATGCGTCCGAACGCGTCGAGCGCGGTCTGCGCCAGATCCATGGCGGACGCGGCGCTCGCGACGTCGAGCTTGGCGCCGACCGCCGTGCCCTTCTCCGCTTTCACGAGATCGAGCGTGTTCGAGCAGTCGTTGATGTCGGCGGCCACGATCCGAGCGCCCAGGCCGCCGAGGTAGCGCGCGTATTCCTGCCCGATTCCGCGCGCGGCGCCGGTAATGACGATGACCTTGCCGTCGATGTTCATGCTGCTCTCCTTGGACACGATTGCGACCGACGTGCGTGCGCGCAGGCAGGATCGAAGAGGATCGCGCGGGCGCACGCCGGCTTGGTCCCCGAGCTATCAAAACGGGGGCGGGATCGGCAATCGCTCGGACCGGAACGCGGCATTGCCGCCGGCATCACTGCATCGGCTTGATGCCGAGCTCCTTGGCAATGGCGGCAATCTGGGCGCGTTGCTCGTCGATCGCCGCGGCGAACTCGGATGGCCCGCCGACGTTGGGGATCTGGCCCGTGGCGGCGAGCCGCGCCTCGATCGTCGGGTCGGCTGCCATGACGGCGGCGATATCCGCGGCGATGCGCTCGCGCAGCGCGTTCGACATCTCCGGTGGGCCGAAGAACCCAACCAGGCCGTCGAGCGTGAGGTCGGGATACCCGGCCTCCTTGACCGTAGGAACATCCGGCGCGGTGGGCGAACGCACCTTGTTGGTCACCGCCAGCGGCTTGATCTTGCCCGCCTCGATTTGCGGTCGCACGATCGCCAGCGCCGACAGGTAGGCCTGCACGCGCCCCTCGGCGAGGTCATTGGCCGCTTCCACTGGGTTGCGATACGGCACCTTGGTCATGTTCAGGCCGGCGTGCTTGAGGAAGCCGGCGAACAGAAAATCGAGCGCGCCGGTCACCCCGGCCCAATTCAGCTTGCCCGGCTGCGCCCGCGCCAGCGCGACCAGGTCCGCGAGCGATCCGACGTTCAGGGACGACGGCACCGCGAGAGTGATGATGGTATTGGACACCCGCGCGATCGGCAGGAGATCGCTTGGCTTGTAGGGCAGGTTCTCATGCAGATAGGGATGGGCGGTAAACGCCGAGGTGGGCGAACACAGAAGAACGTAATCGTCGCGCGCGTTGACGAAGGTGCTGATCGCTACGATGGCATCGCCGCCGGGCCGGTTCTCCACCACCACGGGCTGACCCCAGCGCGCGGTCAGCCGATCCGCCAGCAGGCGGGCGCCGATGTCCGCTCCGGAGCCCGGACCGAGGGGCAGCACGAATTTGACCGATCGCTGCGGCCAGGCCTGCGCCGCCGAGGGCGACGCCCACGGAATAACCGGCGCAAGCAGACCGATGGTGAGCAACGAGCGCCGCATGCGGTTGACGGGCGCGCTGGAACGTAAATTTTCCTTCATGTGTTTCCACCCTGGCTTCTTGTTGTCACGCGGAGACGAGCTTGGATCATGCGAAAAATCAAGAACGCTGTCACTCATGCATGGGCCGACGGTGACGGTGTGCAGCCCGCGTAACATGCGATTGAGCGGGTAAAAACCCATCAACGCGCTCCGCGACATTTTGCACCGTCGTGCATCTGCCCATCATTGACGCAGGCGCGGCAAGTTCAGAGCGGCGGGGTCGCCACCGGTCCTCACATCGCTGTGATGCGGGTCGCTGGGCTCAACCGAGCCTGCGGGGTTCGCGCGCCAGCACCTTGTCCACCATCTCGCCGGCGAGGCCGAGATAGGCTGCGGGATCGCACATCTTATCGAGTTCCGCACGCGTGAGATGCTTGGAGATATCGGCATTCAGTGCCAGGAGCTCGACCAGCGGCACGCCGGTCGCGGAGACCTTGCGGCAGATGTCGTAGACAAGGTCGTGAGCGCGTTGGCGTCCGAGGTGCGGGCCCAGTCCCATCATGACGGCTTCCGATACGATCATGCCGCCGGTGAGGTCGAGATTGGCCCGCATGCGATCGGCGTCGACTTCGAGGCCAGAGACCAGCAGCTTGGTCTGTGCCAGCGCCCCCGACGCGAGCAGGAAGATCTCGGGCAGCGAGATCCATTCGATCTCCCACGGGCCGGTCGAGCGCTCGTGGTCGGCGACCGCGGCTTCAAGCAGGGCGGCGACGTGCTGTCGCACCAGCGCGACCGTGGAATGGATATAGAGGCAGGAGATGGGATTGCGCTTCTGCGGCATCGTGCTCGAGGATCCGCGCGCCTCGTGGAACGGCTCGTAGACCTCGGCGACCTCGGTCTGCATCAGCAGCTTCACGTCCATGGAAATCTTGCCGAGCGTGCCGGTGACGAGTCCGAGAAAGCAGCCGACCTCGCCGATGCGGTCGCGCACCGTGTGCCAGGCGATGTCCGGCTGGCCGAGACCGAGCTCCTCCATCATCGCAGCTTGCACCTTGAGGCCATCGGCGCCGAGCGAGGCGAGCGTTCCGACCGCGCCGCCGAATTCGCCGACCAGAACGCGCGGGCGCAACTGCGCCAGCCGCTCGCGATGCCGTTGCATCGCGGCGAGCAGCGCCGCGGTCTTGAAGCCGAAGGTCAGCGGCACGGCCTGCTGCAGGTTGCTGCGTCCCGCCATTGGCGTATCGCGGTAGCGCCGCGAAAGGTCGGCGAGCGCCGCGGCGATCGCCTCCATGTCCTTTTCCACCAGTTCGAGCGCGGCGCGGATCTGCATGATCGCCGCGGTGTCGGTGATGTCCTGGGTGGTGGCGCCCCAATGGCACCACTCGCCGAGACCGTCGGCGCACAGGTCGACGATCTGCTGCACCACGCCGAGGATCGGATAGCCGATACGCTCGGTCTGCTGCTTCAGCCGGGCGAGGTCGATGTTTTCGATCCGGCATTGGCGCTCGATCTCGCGCGCCGCATTGTCGGGAATGATGCCGAGGCGGGCCTGCGCGCGGGCGAGCGCCACCTCGATCTCCAGATAGTAGCTGGTCCTCCGTTCGTCGGAGAAGACCTCCCGCATCTCCGGCGTAGTGAAGATGTCACGGAAGATTACGGAATCGAGCGCGGTCGCCGTCATGTTCATTTCCCCTGGTCAGGCCACTTTGCGGCCCAGCGCCAGGCCGTCGAGATGCGCCAGCACCTCCTCGATGTGCATGACGTCGGCATATTTGTGATGCAGATCGAAGAGGTTGACCTTGTGGCTGATCGGTGAGCGATCGTAGCTGCATTCCTCGACCACCACGTTGTGGAAGCCGTAGGAATAGGCGTCAACGGTCGAGGCACGTACGCAGCCCGATGTGCTTTCGCCGCAGATGATCAGGCTGTTGATCCGCTTTTGCTGCAAATACGCGATCAGCGGCGTCCCGAAAAATGCCGAGGCGCGCTCCTTGTAGATCACCAGTTCCCCCGGTGCCGGCGCAAGCTCCGCCTTGATGTCGTAGGTGTCGTCCGCCTCGCGGCCGATGTTGCGGTTGGTGGAGTGCACGCCGCCGCTGTTCACATGGCGGGTGGTATAGATGATCGGGAGCCCGGCCCGGCGCGCGGCGGCGAACAGCGCCTGGGTCGGCACCATCGCCTTCCAGGCGTGTTCGCCGCAGGAGCCGGAGAATTCGCGGTCAACCTCGCTGACCGGACGGTCGCCGCCCCGATAGGCCTTGTTGTAGAGGTCGATGGCGAGCACCGCCGGGTTGTCCCCGACGTAAATCTTGCGGCGATAGGCCTGGTAGATCTGGATGGTATCGGCGTCGACGACGTCCTTCCAGCAATGGTCTTCGAAATCACGCGCCATGATGTGGGCTCCTGCACTGATGGTGTCTCATCCGCCTCATCCTGAGGAGCGGGCGTAGCCTGTGTCTCGAAGGATGGGGTGGCCCCATGCTTCGAGACGCGCACTTCGTGCGCTCCTCAGCATGAGGCCGGTCGAGTCTCTCTCTAACTCCATCCGCACATTCTTGCTGAAATCATCCCGGGGCCGATGCGCCGTCGAGGTCGTGACATCGACCATCACGTCAGAGCACGATGCTGGGATTGCGCAGATTCTGGTCGCAGTCGATCAGATTGACCTGTCGAACCTGGATTTCCCAGCGATGCGCAGTTCGCACCATGCGATGCCCGCACCAGCCCGACAGAAATCGCGTTCCGTCCACGCGAAACTCGCTAATCAGGAAATTCGAGCGGACCATCCGGATCGTGCTTTGATTGCAGTCGAACACCTCGACATTCGAGATCATTCGGACGGTGCGGGATTTCGGCGCTTGCGACCAGGCGTAGCCGGTGCGCAGGCGGTAAATCCGGTCCTCCATGCGCCGCCGGTCGTCGAAGGAAATCGCGATCTCGCGCCGGGGATCTCCCGCGGCCGGCGTGCCCGGCACCCAGTAGATGCATTCGGGCGAGTACATCGCCAGCCATTCGTCGAAGCGAAGCTGATCGAGCAGGCGCGCTTCCTTTTCCACCAAGATGCGGAATTGATCGCGCTCCGACAGATTGTGGACTGCCAGGTCGTCCCGCTGCCAGTCGGTGAAGCTCGTCACCAGCTCCTGGTAGAGCTGCTCGTTGACGTAATAGGAGCTGGTCGAGGGATCGTGGACGGTCTGCATGCTAGCGCTCACGGCTCGCGCTGCACCACGAGGTGGGGCGTCGCCTTCATCAGCCGCTTCCATTCCTTGATATATTCCCGCATGAACGCCTCATCGGTGGCGGGCGCCGTGACGATGCCGTTCTCGTCCGTCTTGACGCGGCCGGGAATGTCGAGCCCGCGATGCATGTAGACCCATTCGTCTTCCAGGCACGCAAGTCCGCGCTGGATCTCCTCGAAATTGGCGAGGTCGTCGACTTCGCCGAAATTCGGGAATTGCTCCTGCGTGCGCATACGCAGCGCGTTGACCTCGTCGACCGCGCCGTCCAGCGCGCCGTCTTCGTCGACCACAGCCGTGCCGTACCAGGTGACGTTGGTCTCGTCGACCGAGACCGGTTCGAACACCTGGATATGGTTGCCCAGTAGCGAGAAGTTCGGGAACACGTTGATGTTGACGGGTTCCGATGAGGCGAGATCAAGGATCTCCTCCGCCCGGGCGCCGAACCGGCGGCGCAGTTCCTCGGCGTAATGCTCGGTGCCCGGAGCAGGGCCCTCCACCGCCCACAGTCCGCCGGCGCGCTTCTGGATGTTTGGCCGCTTGTCCTTGAAGTGGTGGCCGTTGCCCATATAGGCCATGTACATCGGCGCGGTATCCGGCGAGCCCTTGTAGTACGACATGCCCTTGTTGGCGACGTCGGCTTGGCGGTTCTCCATTTCAAGCAATGATCGGTGAGAGAACACCACGTGATAGCCGTCGCCGGAATTGTCGTAGGCAAGCTTCCAGTTGCCTTTGTATTTGAGCCGGTTCGCCTCGCACACCGCGATCTTGCCCTTGGGCTGCCGATCCAGCCATTCGTCGATCGGCTTGGTGATGGCGCCGAGATAGTCGAGGAGCGGCGGCGCATCGGGGTTGAGCGTTGCGAAGATGAAGCCGCGATAGCTGTCGACGCGCGGCACCTGCGCGACGTTGAACTTGGAGTCCTTGAAGTCGCAGGCATAGCCGTCCGGCCACGGCACAGCGCGCAGCTTGCCGGTGTTGAGATAGCTCCAGCCGTGATACGGACACGTGAAAATACGCGCTGAGCCCTTGTCCTTGCGGCACAGCGTGGTGCCGCGGTGGGTGCAGCGATTGAACAGCGCGCGGAATTTGCCCTGCGAATCCCGCAATAGGATGATCGGGCGCAGCCCCAGTCGCACGGTGATGTAGTCGTCGTTCTTCGGGATTTGGCTCTCGTGGCCGAGATAGACCCAGACCGCGCCGAAGATATTGGTCATCTCAGCCTGGAAGATCGCGGGGTCGGTATAGATCAGGCGGTGGACGCGATCCTCCTGGACGAGTTGGTCCCAGTCGTAGAGATCCGCCGCGCTCTCGATCCGCGCTGTGGTGAGCTTCTCCAGCATGGCGCTAGTGTCCCGATTCCGAAGTTCGCAAACCCTCGCGGCGCCCTCTGATGCGAACTTCGGAATCAAAGGGACACTAGCGAATTTTTTATTCTAGTGCGGTTTTTGGATTTGAAGTTCCTCAGCGAGCTTGCGGCTACAATGATAGGAACTTCAAATCCACCGCACTAGTCCTTCACGGCTGCGGGTGTACCGCTTCAGCTCCGCCCTTGTTCGCATGACGCTATAATGCATCCGCCTAGAAAAAATCGAAATACTCGTTCTGCTCCCATTCCGTCGGCTCGTCGCCCTCCTGCCCGCCGGTATCCTTGCGCCACTGCGCGAACCTGCCGGCCTCGTTGCGCTTGAGCTTGAGGAAGTAGTCGACGAAGACATCTCCGAGTTGGGCACGAAATAGCGGTTCGCGCTCGAGCGCATCCAAGGCGGCCTGCAAGCTTGCGGGCAGCATGGGCCGGTTGGCATTGTAGGGATCGTCGTCCGGTGATCCCGGCTCGAGCTTGTTGTCGATGCCATCGAGCCCGGCCACGATCTGCGACAGGATATAGAGATAGGGATTCGCGGAAGGCTCGCCGATCCGGTTCTCCATCCGGGTGGCCGGATCGTCGGGGCCGCCCAGCACGCGGATCATCACGCCGCGATGATCGTAGCACCAGGTGGCCCGGTCGGGCGCGAGCGAGTTCGGCCGATAGCGCCGGTAGCCGTTGACCGTCGGCGTTGCAAACGGCGTGCAGGCCCCGGCATGTTTCATCAAGCCGCCGAGGAAGGCGAGGCCCATTGGCGACAGATATTCGCGCCCGTCCTCCGGCATGAACAGATTGCGCCCGCTCTTGGCATCGACCAGTGACTGATGGAGATGCCAGCCGCTCGAATAGAAGCCTTTGAGCGCCGGCCTGCACATGAAAGTGGCCAAAAAGCCCATCCGGCGGCAGATCTGCCGGGTGGCCGTGCGAAACAGCAGCGCATGATCGGCTGCTTCCAGCGCCGGCCGCGGGGCGAAGGTACACTCCACCTGACCCGGCCCGAATTCGTTCTCGATCGACCGCAGCGGTAGTCCAATTTCGTCGAAACGCGTGGCCAGGGTGGAGAGCACCGGCTGCATCAAATCCATGTTGGATTCGGAATGGTAGGAAAAGCCGGGCTCTACCGGCCACGTCCCGATCGGGCGCCCGCGCGCACCCGGAATGCCGATATGCTCATGGGTCAAATGATCATCCGCGACGCGCAGCAAATACCATTCGATTTCGAGGCCCACGAGCGAGCTCATGCCTTTCTCTGCAAGCCGCTTGAGCTGCTTGCGCAGCAACTGCCGGGGGGAAAAGTGAAAGGGTACGCCGCTATTGAAATACTCGTCGCCCATCACCCAGCCCACACCCGGCGCCCAGGGCAGCACGCGAAACGTGGAGGGATCGGGGACCACGGTGAGATTCGGCGAGCCGGTCATCTCGTCGAGGCCCATCCCCCCGCCGCGGGTAAAGGAGTCGAAGGTGCGGGCGTTAGCCGAATCGAGCGTGCTGGTCGCGACGTTGATGTTGTGGCCGTTGATGAGCGCAGCCAGGAAGCCCGGCGCCGTCAGCGCCTTCGCGCGTGACGCGCCGTGCGGATCGGCCCACGCAAGGCGCACGAGATGCAGGTTGTCGGTCTCGATCCTGCGCTTGAGGTCCTCGGCTTGTCGTCTCTGCTCATCCGTCCAGAGGCCGTGTTTTGCAATGAATCCGAGCGACTTTGTCACCTGCACCATTCCATGCGCGATCGCGGACGGGAATGTAGATGATGGCGCAGACGCGATCCAGATTGCCGAGCCGGCATCCCGAACTCCGAGATTTCGTGGAGCGGGCCGCGCACGGCACCGCTGAGGGGCGGTCGGTGGGCGGTCAGGGGCCAGCGACCAAAGACGGTGTGAACATACCTGTTCGTTCAGAAATTGGAAGAAATATTGATTTTGTTACAAACGCCGGTTTAGCTGGCAACTGCCGGGATTAGAGGAGTGGATATGACGGTCCGTAGGACGTGGTTGCGGCTCGCTCTTTCTTCGGCACTGGCTCTTACTTCGGCACTCGCTTTCGGCGCGCTCGCTGGCGCCCAGGCGCCAACCTATCCCAGCAAGCCGGTTCGGCTGGTGCTTCCATACGCCCCCGGGGGCATCATCGATTATGTCGGCCGCACGCTCGGGCAAAAGCTGACCGAAAATCTCGGCCAGCCGGTGGTTGCGGAGAACCGGCCGGGCGGCGGTGGAGTTCTAGGGACGGACTCGGTCGCGCGGTCGGCGCCCGATGGCTATACCCTGGTATTGATGGATCCGGCGATCATCATCAATCCGACGCTGCAAGCGGACGTTCCCTACGATGTCTTCAAGAGCTTGCAGACGGTCTCGATCATAAGCTCCTCGCCGGAGGTACTCGTTATCAGTCCCACCCTGCCGGTGAAGACCTTTCCCGAACTGGTGGCGTACGGCAAGGCCAACCCCGGAAAGCTCAATTTCGCTTCGGCCGGCATCGGTACGACGCCGCATCTCGCCGGCGAGATGTTCAAGCTGCGCACCGGCATCGATGCGACCCATATTCCGTACAAGGGCATCGGCGCGTCCTACACCGACATGATGAGCGGCAAGGTGCAGATGGCGTTTTCCAGCATCGCCGGCGCGCTGCCGTTCACCACCGACAATCGGGTGCAGGCGATCGCCACCACCGGGGCGAAGCGAAGCAGCGTCTATCCCGACCTGCCAACCCTTGCCGAGGCGGGCCTTGCGGGATTCGAAGTCGACTTATGGTTGGGCGTGTTCGCACCGGCCAACCTGCCTGCGCCGATCCTGGCGCGTTTGAATGGCGAGCTGACGAAAGCGTTGGCGTCTGCCGACCTCAAGGCGGCGCTGGCCAAGGTTGGGGTCGAGCCGCGCGGAACCAGTCCAGAGGAAGGCGCCA
>JGI12053J15887_10000158_pt1 | contig 23613 bp, 21 predicted proteins | sample MedBloCAOM1_O3_FD_15887 | JGI IMG/M metagenome (IMG submission 15887)
TCATCGCCGATGTCACCACCAAGGAGTTCGAGCGCGAGGACTGGATCAAGGCGCTCGACGGCAACATGCTGGCGCCGATCGCGCTGATCAAGGCGACGCTGGACGGCATGATCGCGCGGAAATTCGGACGCATCGTCAACGTGACGTCGCATGCGGTGAAGGCACCGGTCGCGATGCTGGCGTTGTCGAACGGCGCGCGCACCGGGCTCACCGGGTTTGTTGCGGGATTGGCGCGCTCGACCGCCGAGCACAATGTGACGATCAACAATCTGCTGCCGGGCACCTTCGATACCGACCGGCTGAAATCAAATCTTGCCGCGTTGGCCAAAAATTCCTCCCGCAAGGTGGGTGCGGTCACCGAGGAGATCAGGGCCGCCAATCCAACCACCCCGACGAATTCGGCGCGCGTTCCTGTGCTCGGCGCAGGCCGGCTACATCACGGGCCAAAACATCTTGATCAACGGCGGCGCGTATCCCGGCACATTTTGACCTCGATCCGAGGCGGAATCCTCGCCTGGACCATCAACTCTGTGCCATCGCGCCGGCCGCCTCCAACGCAGCGACCTGGTCAGGCGGAATGCCCCAATCCGCGAGTGCCTGCCGGCTGTCACGCCCGGGCGCGGGCGCCGGTGTGCGAAGCGTGGAAGGCGTGCGGGAAAATCGCGGCGCCGGGCTTGGATGCCGCAGCCCGTCAAACGATGCATAGACCTCACGGGTCTGCATCTGCGGATGGCCGGGCGCTTCGTCGATCGTCAATACGGGCGCGAGGCAGGCGTCGCGCCCCGCCGCTATCGCCACCCACTCGTCGCGCGTACGCGTTGCGAAAACCTGCGCGAAACGCTTGCGCATCTCGGGCCACGCCGTGCGATCGTTCTGGTCCGGCAGACGTTCTCCGTCGATGCCCATCACCTTCAGGAGACTGGCGTAGAATTGCGGTTCGATGGCGCCCACCGCAATAAACTTGCCGTCGCTGGTGGCATAGCTGCCGTAAAACGGTGCGCCGCCGTCGACGATGTTGTCGGCACGCCGCCCGGTCCAGCTTCCCTGCTGGCGAAAAGCCTGGAATGCCGACATCAAATGCGTGACACCGTCGATCATGGCGACGTCGATCGTCTGTCCCCGGCCCGATTGACGCACTTCCATCGAAGCCGCGAGCAAACCCACCACCAGATAAAGCGCGCCGCCGCCGAGATCGGCGACCAGATTGAGCGGCGGCGGCGGCGACCGGTCGGCTTCGCCCAGGCAATGCAACGCGCCCGTGAGGGCGAGGTAGTTGATGTCGTGGCCGGCCTCCTGCGCGATCGGTCCTTGCTGCCCCCAGCCCGTCATGCGCGCGTAGACAAGCCGCGGATTGATCCCGTGGCAGATGTCGGGACCGAGCCCGAGCCGCTCCATCACAGTTGGACGAAACCCTTCGATGAGGGCGTCCGCCTTCGCCACCAGATTGAGCACAGCTGCGACCGCCTGCGGCTGCTTGAGGTCGAACGCGACCGAGCGCTTGTTGCGATTGTAGAAGTCGAAGCGCGGCGGCAGGTCCGGCTCGACGCCCGGCTTGGCGATCCGGTCGATCCGCAGGACGTCGGCGCCGAGATCGCCGAGCAGCGCTCCAGCGAATGGCGCCGGGCCGATCCCGCCCATCTCGACGACGCGAAAGCCGTTCAACGGTCCCGTCACGATAAAATCTCCTCCCTCAGCGGTGGAACCGGACGGCATCGTCGATGGTCGCGCGGCCAACGCGCGCTGCGTTAGCCTTCATACTGTGATCCTCGTAGCCAAACGAAACGCCGAACAGCAGTTTGTAATTCTGGGGAATGCCGAGCTGCTCGCGGATGATTTCAGGAAACAGCCCGAGCGCGCCCTGCGCGCAGGAAGCGATGCCACGCGCGGTCAGCGCCAGCATCAGGGTTTGCGCATACATGCCGATATCGGCGGCCTCCCGCGTATCGAAAGGCGCCGGCATGAAGATCAGTACGGCATGCGGCGCGTCGAAGAAGGCGTGATTGCGGATATAGGCCATCTTGCGGCCGACCACGTCGCTCCGCGCCACCCCCATCGCACCGTATAATTTCTGCGCCGCGTCCACCTGCCGCTCGCGATAGATGCCGGTGAATTTGCCGTCAGCCGGCCAGTCGGGCTTGATCGGCTCGTCGCGCGTCCCCGCCGCGACCAGCGCCGCGCGAAGACGTTTCAACGCTTCACCCGAAACGACATGCGGCGTCCAGGGTTGCACGTTGCAATTCGATGGCGACCATTGCGCAAGCTCGAACACCTCGCGCAGCATCGCATCCGGAACCTCGTCGGGCAGAAAGCCTCGTACCGAGCGGCGGCGCCGGATTGTCTCGTCGATGGTCATGGCGGGACGTTCATGCATATTCATCGCGCTTCCTCGATCAACGCGACGCCCCGTTTCGCATAGGCCCGCGCCAGATGCCGCCCGACACGCGCAGCGTCCGGCAATACCCCGTTGCCGAGATCGCCGCGCGCGGCGACGCCGGCACTGCCGACCGCGCCGCGAAACATCGCAAACACCTGGTGAAATCGCGTGAGGCGCTCGGTCGCGCCGGACAGTTCGTAATAGAGTTCGAGGTAGTCGTGCTCGGACGGGACGCCCATTTCCTCGAGCGGCAGGCCGAGCAATCCGCCATTTTCGTCGGGCGNCATCAGCCAGGCCTGACTGTTGAAAGCGAGATCAACCAGCGGGTGCCCGAGCGTCGAGAGTTCCCAGTCGAGCACGCCGATCACCCGCGGCTCGGTTGCATGGAACATGATGTTGGCAATGCGGAAGTCGCCGTGACAAAGCGTGACGGTTTCGCTTTCCGGCAGGCGGGCGGCGAGCCAGTGCACCATCTTGTCGAGTGCCGGGTTATCGTCATCGCCGCGGCGGAACTGCGACCATTGTTCCGACCAGCGCTTGAGCTGGCGGGCAAAATAGTTTCCGGGCCTGCCGAAATCTCCCAGCCCCAGCGCCCGGTAATCCAGCCTATGGATCGCGGCCAATGCGGCGCACATCGAGCGGAACAGCTCGGTGCGCTCTACCCGCACGAGCCCGGGCGTGGCGAATTCGTTGAAGACGCGGCCGTCGAGCCATTCCATGAGATAGAATGGCGTCCCGACGATCTCGCGATCCTCGCAATAGCGATAGGGCTTTGGCGTCGGGACGGAACTGCCTTGCAGCGCCGTCAGCACCCGATATTCGCGGTTGATCGCGTGCGCCGACGGCAGCACATTCTTCGGCTGCTTGCGCAGCACCGCGCGCCACTCACCGCGGCTGACGAAATATGTCGGGTTCGACATGCCGCCATACGTGCGTTCCACCCGCGTCGGGCCGGCGCCGCCGAGCCAGCTCTTCAGATACTCATCGAGCCGTGCGACGTCGAAATCGATGCCACGGTCGGGAGCGCCCGCCCCGGTCATCCGTTGCTCGCACGCTTGCCGCTGAAGTTGAACAGATATTGCGCGACGCGCCGGATCTGCACTTCTTCGGTACCCTCGGTGATGCGATAGCGACGGTGGTGGCGGTAGATGTGCTCGAACGGCAGCGCGCGGCTGTAACCGATGCCGCCATGCACCTGCATCGCCCGATCCGCCGCCTCGCAGCACAGCCGGTTGGCGCGGAAGTTACAGATCGAGACCATGTCGCTGATCTCCAGCGGGTTCTGGCGGTCCATCTGCCAGGCCGTACGGAAAATGAAGTTGCGCACCAGTTCGTATTCGGACCACAGCTCGACCAATGGAAACTGCACCGCCTGCTTCCTGGCGAGCGGCTCGCCAAAAGCGACGCGTGTCTTGGCGTATTCGACCGCCTTCAGGATGCAATAGCGCGCGGCGCCCGCGCTCGCCGCCGCCTGGCGCACGCGGTTCTCATGCACAAAGCGCTGCGCGACCACGAGACCCTCGCCTTCCTTGTGCAGGATCGCGCTGTCGGGCACGCGCACATTGATCAAGTCCGTCTCCGCGTGATCGCTGGGCATGTTGAAGGTCCAGTGATTGTAGAGAACGTTGTGACCGGGCGTGTCGGTCGGAACGATGAAGGCGGTGATGCCCTTGGCTTCGCCCGGCTTGCCGGAGGTGCGCGCAAAAACCAGATTGGCGTGGGCGCGGGCCACCTGGCTGTTCCAGCGCTTGCGACCGTTGATGACCCAATGATTGCCGTCACGCACGCCTGCCGTCTCCAGCCAGGTCGCGTCGCTGCCATGTCCGGGTTCGGTCAGGGCGAAGGAAAGATGTTTCTTTCCGGTGATGATGCCCTCGATATAGGTCTTCTGCTCCTCGGTGCCGTAGTCGGCGAGCGCCGGAATGATCGGGAAATTGCCGACGATCGAGGATTCGTCCTGCAGGTCGTTGTGCAGGCCGAGTCCCTTGGCAGCGAGGTGCTCGCGGATCGCCGCGATCGCAAGGTTGGAGGCGGCCTGGCCGCCGCAGGATTTCGGCAGGCCGTAGCGCAGGTGGCCCGCCTTGTCGGCGCGGCGCTCCATTTCGCTGATCAGCGCGCGCCATTCGGCGCGCGGACGCCCGTCATCCTCCCAATCGGTCCGCGCATGCTCGCGGCGATGATCGAAGAACTGCATGTTGTCGCGCTCGAGCGGCTTGATCTCAGCCTCGATGAAGGCGTCCAGTTCCGCGAGCTTGGCAGTGATCTCTCCGGGCAGTTCGAAATCCATGGCGCCTCTCCTGGTGCTCTATTTTTCTTGCTGACTGTCCTTAGAGCGCGATTCGCCCGTAAGGGTGGGTGCTGCTGACGCCGCCATCGACCGAGAGCAATTGTCCATCCACATAGGAAGAATCGTCGCTGGCGAGGAAAGCCGCGGCGGCGGCGATCTCCTCGGCCCGCCCCGGGCGCTTCATCGGCGTCACATGGCCGAGCTTGGCTTCGACGCCCCGCGCGCGGGCATCCTCGAACACTTTTCGGGTCAACTGCGTTTCGACCAGACCGGGCANNACGGCATTGACGCGCACGCCGGTGCCNGCAAAGGCGTTGGCCGCCGTCTGCGCCAGATTGTTCACCGCCGCCTTGCTGGCGCTGTAGGAGATGGCTCCGGCATTGGCGCGCAGTGATGCGGCCGACGAGGTGAGGATGATCGAGCCGTAGCCCTGCGCCGTCATATGACGGCCGGCGTATTTGACCGCGAGGAAGCAACTGATGGTGTTGATGCGATAGACTTCCGACCACTCTTCCACCGTCTGCTCCAGCAGCGGCGTGTTGGTTCCGGTGACGCCGATATTGGCGAAGAAGATCTCGAGCCCGCCGAATTCGGACACGCAGCGCCGGACCATCTCGGCGACGTTTTCCTCGACCGCCGCGTCCGTGATCAACGCCGACGCGATGCCGCCTTCACTCCGGATCGCCGCCGCGGTTTCTTCGGTATTGCCGGCGCGGCCGACGACCAGCACTGACGCACCTTCGCGCGCGAAGCGGATCGCGCTCGCGCGGCCGATGCCGCTGCCGCCGCCTGTCACGACCGCGCGCTTGCCCTCCAGTCGCCTCATCGCACTTCTCCTATCTGGCAGGAATGGTCCACCCGCCGTCGGCGGTAACGACGGCGCCCTGGATGTAACTCGCGTCATCGCTGGCGAGGAACGCGGCGAGCGCTGCGATTTCCTGGGGCTCACCGAAGCGACCGGCCGGCATCTCGGCCTGCCGCGTGGCGATGGTCGCTTCATCGAATTGCGCGATCGAAGCCGGTGTGCCAATCATGCCCGGCGCGATCACGTTGACACGGATCTTCTTTGCACTGAGCTCGATCGCCGATGCCCGCGAGAGACCGACCACGCCGGCCTTCAGGGCGGAATAGGCAATGGAGTCCTTGGCCGGATTAAACGCGGACACGGAACTCAAGTTCACGATCGAGCCGCCGCCACGGCGCTCCATCTGCGGCGCAGCCGCTTGCGTGGTCCAGATCAGGCCGTGCACACCAACCGCGAACATGCGTTCGACGGTCTCAACCTCGATCTGCGCCAGCGGCTCGAAGCGCGCCCAGACTGCATTGTTGACGAGCACCGCGACCGGGGCGGCAAATTCGCTCTCGATCTGCGCGAACAGGGCATGGACGTCGTCGCGCTTGCCGACGTCGACGCCATAGGCCCTGGCTTCGAACCCCTTGCTCTTCAACTCCTCGACCGCAGGCTCCAGGCGCCGCGCGCTGACGTCGACACAGGCGATGCGACCGCCTTCCCGCCCGAAGCGCTCGGCGATCGCAAGGCCGATCCCGCGCGCGGCGCCGGTGACGACGCACACGCGGTCTTGAAGGCGGGAATTCATGCGCTGGCCTTGTGTGGCGGTTCGGCGAAGGCCTTCGCGATCTCGCGCAGCTGGAATTTCTGTACCTTGCCCGCCGGGGTCTTCGGCAGATCGGCAACGATCTCGACGCGTTCCGGCCAGTACTGTTTCGCGACCTTGTGCTCCGCCATCAGGGCCTGCACGGCGGCCAGATCGAGCGTCTGGCCGGGACGCAGCACCACGAAGGCGCAGGCGCGTTCGCCCAGTCGCGGATCCGGATAACCCACGATCGCGGTCGAAAGCACGGCGGGATGCTTGAACAGCAGGTTCTCGATATCGAAGACCGGCACGTTCTCGCCGCCGCGGATGATGATGTCCTTGATGCGGCCGTCGATGCGGATGTAGCCCTCGTCGTCCATGTAGGCCATATCGCCGGTGTCGAACCACCCTTCGGCGTCGAACGGCTCCATGTCCTCGCGCTTGTAGTAGCCGAGGCACATCTGCGCGCCGCGCACCTTGAGCAGCCCCTTCTCGCCGACCGGCGCCGCAGATCCGTCCATGCGAAGCACTTTGACGGCAACGCCCTCGAGCGGACGGCCGTCGGTCTTCGACGATTTCTCGAGCGCCCGTTCAGGCTCGGTCAACGTGCTCGACAGCGATTCCGTCATACCCCACAGCGAACAGACCATGAGATCGAGTTCGCGGTAAACGCGATCGATCAGCGCAGGCGGAATGGGCGCGCCGGCGCAAAGGAACTTGCGCAGCCGTTCAGGTTTCGCCGCGCCGCCGGCGACCGCCTCGCACATGTCGGCGAGAAAGGTCGCAGCGCCCGCCGAATAGGTTACGCCTTCATTGGCCATGATGGCGATGCCGCGTTTCGGCTCCCAGACGTCCTGGAAGACGACGGTGGCGCCGATCTTGAGGCCGAGCAGCATGCCGGCCGCAAAGCCGGTCATATGGCCGAGCGGCGAACAGACCAGCATCGTGTCGTTGGTGTCGAGGCCGAAGCGCCCGGCGAGCGCGACGTTGCAGGCCAGCAACGTATTGAGGCAATGCATGACGCCTTTGGGCGAGCCTGTCGTGCCCGAGGTGAACATCAGCACGGCCATCTGGTCGGCGGGAAGCGCGCCGATCTCGCCGACCGGGGGAGGACCGAGACGTTCGCTGCCCGAGAGCAGCGCCTGATCGAAGCTGCTCGCCCCCTCGCCGTCGACCACGATGATGTGCTGAAGTTTTGGCAGTTTGGGTCGCAGCGACTGCGCCATCGCCTCGTGATCGAAGCCGCGGAACAGTCTGGGTACGATCAGCAATTTCGTCTCGGCGAAGCCGAGCATGTAGCCGAGTTCGTGTTCGCGGAAGATCGGCATCAGGGGATTGACGACGGCGCCGACCCGGAAGGCGGCCAGCGCAATCACGGCAAATTCCCACCAATTGGGGAGCTGAACCGAGACGACGTCGCGCGGGCCGACGCCGAGGCGTTTCAGGGCGGCCGCCGCTCGCGAAATCAAATCGCCGAGTTCGGCATAGGTGAAGCGCCTCGCCTCAGAGCGATCGGCGCGGTCCGCCAGGAGCGCAAGCTTTCTCGGCGTGGCCGCCACGGTCTGCTGCAGGAACTCGTCGAAGCTCTTGTCGATCCAGAAGCCGCCGGCGCGCATCGATCGCGCGTGGACGACGGGATCGAATCTATTTCCGCTCATGCGTACCCTCCATGAAATTATATTGCGGCGCTTGACGGCCTATTCGTTAGCTAGTGTACTAGTTTTATGATGAACCGCAACAGCAAAATCGGCGTTCCTATTGCCCACGCCAGCCTGCATCGCATGCGAGATCGCCGGAATTTCTGCGAAGCCCTGTGATCCAAGGCGATGCCGATATGATAAACATGTGTTCGAACATCCGATGACCGACGGAGGTGCACAATGAAGGCGGCAGTTCTGGAAGGGCGCGGCGCCGACGGTGTCAGTTGGCGGGATTTCCCCGATCCGGCCCCTGCCGCCGGCGAGTCCGTGCTCAAGGTCGCCGCGTCCTCGCTCAATCGGGTCGATCTCTACATGCGCGACAACGGGGCCGGAATCACGCACACCCTGCCGCAGGTGATGGGCGTGGAAGCCGCCGGCGAGATCGTCGAAGCCGAACCGGGATCCGCCTTGAAGCCGGGCATGAAGGCCATCCTGTTTTCCGAGGCGTTTTGCGGCGGATGCCGCTATTGCCTCGCCGGCGACCAACCGCTCTGCGAGAACGTGAAGATCATGGGCGAACACCGCCACGGCGGCTTTGCCGAATATATCGCGATGCCGAGCCGCTGTTTCCTGCCGTTGCCCGATGATGCCGACCTGGTCGCAGCCGGCGCGCTGATGACGGGCCACCTCACCGCCTGGCGCATGCTGTTCGGCAAGAAGACGTTGCAGCCCGGCGAGAGCGTCCTGATCGTCGGCATCGGCGGCGGCGTCGCGGTCGCCTGCCTGCAGCTTGCAAAACTGGTGGGCGCGCGGGTCTTCGTCACCTCGTCCAGCGATGCCAAGATCGCGCGCGCGATCGCGCTCGGCGCCAGCGGCGGCGTCAACTATCAAAAAGACCGGGTTTCGAACGCGATCCTGCAAATGAGCAATGGCGGCGTCGATATGGTGATCGACAGTGTCGGCGAAGCGAGTTGGGGCGAATCGCTGCGGTCGCTGCGACGCGGCGGGCGGCTTGTCACCTGCGGCGCGACGACGGGCTCCAACCCTCCGGCCGACCTGCAACGCGTATTCATCCGCCAGCTGGAAATCTACGGATCGACCGGCGGCAGCCTCAATGAATTCCGTCAGTTGCTCGACGTGTTCAATCGCGGTCTGGCGAAACCGGTCATCGATGAAACATTTGCGATGACGGACATCCGCCGGGCATTCGACCGCCTGTCGTCCGGGGCGCAGTTCGGCAAGGTGTCGCTGGTAACGTGAGCGCCATGCCGCGAACGGGCATGGCCTGGAGAAGACAGTCCGGCGCCGATGTCGGAACTCGATCGACATCGGCGCCGGATCGCTCACTTCTTGCAGGCGGGATCGACCGGCGGAATGATGTCCGGGCCCGGCTCGATCTTCTTGATATGGTAGGAAGGCTTGCCGTCAGCCCCCGGCAGGATCTGACTGATGGCCATCCGCCGCACGGCCTGATGATCGCCTGCGCGCATCTCCACGTCGCCAAGCACGGTATCGGCCTTGAGGCCTGACAGCGCCGCCCCCGCACCGCGTTGATATCAGTCGAATTCGCCTTGTTGAGTGCGGCAGCGATCAGTTGAATGGCGGCGTACTGGTCCGCACCCGTATAAGGCGGCAGCTCGCCGTTGTATTTTTCGCTGTAGGCCTTCACGAAGGCTTCGGCCTGCGCGCCAGGGAATCCGGGGGTGAAGCCGGTATTCTGATAGACGCCGAGCACGGTATCGCCCTGCGCGGGCAGCGTTTGCGGGATCACGAAGGAATTGCCGAGCACCATCTTGTACTTCTTGAACAGGCCGAACTGCTGTTGCTGCTTGGCAAGGTTGATGGCGTCGCTGCCGAAGATCGTCACGAACAGGCCGTCGGCCGGCTCTGCGCCGAGCTCGGAAATCTTGGCGCCGAAGTCCGGCGTGCCGAACGGGGCGAACAGCGTCTTTCCGATCGTGCCACCCTGCGAGGTAATCAAGCCCTTGAACTTGTCGGCGGAGTCGCGCCCCGCCGCATAATCGACCGCAATGATGTCCCATTTCTTGATGCTCTGGTCCTTCAGGAATTCCCTGTACGAGCCCATGATCATCGAGTCGTTCGCATTGACCCGGAAATAATTCGGCGAGCACCCCTTGCCGGTCAAACCGTCTGCATTGGCCATCACTTCGAGCATCAGGACTTTCAATGCGGGAAGTTTCGCCTGTAGCGCGGGCGAGACTGACGAGGTGTCCATTCCGGTAAGGAACATCGCGCCATCCTTCTGCACGGCGCGGGTGGCGCCGTCCACGGCGGTGTCCGGCGTGCCGGGGTAGGTGATGAAGACGGCTTCAAGTTTCTTGCCGGCGCCGCCGCCGGCCGCGTTGATCTTTTCGATCGCAAGGTTGACGGCCTTGGTCTGGGTTTCCTTCAGGCCGGCCAATGGCCCGCTGTCGATGAGCAGGACGCCGATCTTGACGGTATCGTCGGCAAAAACTGCGGTCGGCGCCGTCGTTGCCATCGCGATGGCGAGGGCCGCCGAAAGCAGCGTGCCGAAGCCCCAACTAAAAAATGCTTTCCTCATATTTCCTCTCCACGTTTGAATTTTCTTGATCACAACGCCATCAGCGCCTGGTTCTCGGGCGCACCGATCGCCGATGTCGGTCCTGAGCCAACGACTTCTCCCTTGGCCAGAATGATGAATCGATCGGTCGCACGCTTGACCAGATTCAAATGCTGCTCGACCACCAGAACGCCGGTGCCGGCCTGACGGATCGTATTGAGGGCACCGACCAGCCCGTCGATCAGCACCGGCGAAAGCCCTTCCGACGGCTCATCGAGAAAGACCAGGCTCGGATTGGCCATCAGCGCGCGGCCGATCGCCAGCATCTGCTGCTGCCCACCGCTCAACATGGTGCCGGGCCGGTTGGCGCGCTCCTCAAGCACCGGAAACAAATCGTAGACGGCTTTGAGATCCCAATATCCGGCCCTGCCCGTCGCCTTGCTGAGCAGCAGGTTCTCCCTGACGGTCAGGTTGGGCAGGATGCGGCGCCCCTGCGGGGCGATCGAGATGCCGAGCTTCGCGGCCATATAGCCGGGCATCGCATCGATCCGGCTATCGTGCACCCAGATTGCACCGGAGATAATGTTGGTCTCGCGAAACACCGAGAGCAGCAGCGTGGACTTTCCCGCCCCGTTGCGCCCCACCACGGCGACTGACTCCCCTTCACTGACCGTGAGGTCGATCCCGTGCAGCACCGTCGAGGCGCCATAGCCGGCAACAAGCTTCTCGATGCGCAGGGCGCTCATGCCGCGGTTCCGAGATAGGCGGCAACGACGCGATGGTCGGCGCGAATTTCGTGGGGGCTGCCGGTGGCGAGATGGCGCCCAAGGTCGAGCACGGTGACCTTGCCGCAACAGGCGAATACCGCGTCGACATCGTGCTCCACCACGACAGCCGCGATCTTCCGCTCGCGTACGAGATCGCGCAGATGTTCGAACAGATGCAGCGTCTCCGCCGCCGAAAGGCCNGCGCCCGGCTCGTCCAGCAACAACAGATGCGGGCGGCCGATCAAGGCCAGCGCGACGTCCACCCGGCGCTGCACGCCATAGGCGATGCGACCGGCTTTCTGATGGAGATAGCCGGTAAGATCCATCACCTCGATCACGTCGTCGAGCCTGTCGTCGCCGAGATGCTGCGCAACCAGATGAAGCTGCTCATGGACGGTGAGATCCTGGAATATGCTGGTGCGCTGGAACGAGCGCGCCATGCCCTGCCGGCGCCGCCAGGCCACCGAGCGCCGCGTGATATCCTCGTTGCGATAGCGAACGGTTCCCGCGATCGGACGGCGGCGGCCACACACCGCGTCGAGCAGCGTGGATTTGCCGGCACCGTTCGGTCCGATCACACCGTGAAGGATGCCGTCGCCAAGGACTTCCAGATCGACGTCCGACAAGGCGCGGACCGATCCATAACTCACGGAAAGATTCTCGATCTTGAGCATGTCAGGATCTCTCCCGCCGTCCACTGAGCGTCCGCAGCCATGCCATGCCCGACAGTCCGCCGACGACGCCGCGCGGGAAAACGACGATGAACACGACGATGGCGATGCCGGTTAAAAGCTGCGTCAGCCCGCGCGCCCCGAATTCGTCTTGCGCAAAGGAGAAGATCAACCCGCCCAGGATCGGCCCTACGGATCCGGCGATTCCGCCCATCAGCGCTGCTACCAGTGCGTTGGTACTGACCGAAATTCCAAGACTCTCCGGCGAAACGAAGCCGGCATTGAGCACGTGCAGCAGCCCTGCGACGGCGGCGACGATGTTGACGAGGACATAGGCGATCAGCCGCGGCAGATAGGTGTCGAATCCGGAGAACCGCATGCGTTCCTCGTTCTCGCGCACCGCGCGCAGGATCGCGCCGAGGCGGGAGCGGCCGACGGACCAAAGCGCCAATCCGGCAAGCGATGCCGCGACCCACATCACCAGCCAGAACCGCGCCGGGTTGGCAAAATCCGCGGCCTCCATGCCGAATATCGAACCCTTGAAGCTGACGGCGAGGCCGTCGGCACCCCCGGTATAGTCGCGCAATGCTTCCAGCATGACCGCGTGGCTGATCATCTCGCCGGCGGCAAGCGTCAGCATCATGAAAGCGAGCGGGTTGGTGCGCACGATGAGCGCACCCAGAACCGTGGCGTAGACGACAATGATGAGAAAGGCGGCGCACAGCGCCGCCAACGGCGTCAAGTTCCATTCGCTCATGGCGATGGCGAACAGCAAACCGGCGCCGCCATAAATGCTCGCCGCGCCAAGCGCCACCAGTCCGGCCTGGTTCATCAGGAACGCGACGCTGAGGGCGAGCATGCCGAGCAGTAAGCCTTCATTGGCAACCCGAAGCACGAAATCGCCGGCGAAATGGCTTGGCGCCACCGCGCCAGCCACAAACACGATCGCAGCCGCAATGAGGGTCAGCGGCAAGCGCAACGACGGTCCGCCCATCGCGCCGATTGGGGCGACGCGCTCACTTGCCGCGGTCGTTGTCCGGTTACTCAATTGAGCACCCTGCCGCGCCCGATACCGCGCGGAGCGATCAGCAGCACGACCATCAGCAAGATGTAGGGAACCAGTGCTGCGATGTTCGGCAGGAAAACCGATCCCGCGACCTGCATCAGGCCAAACAGCAGCGCCGCGACGATGGCGCCGCCAATGCTTCCGGTGCCGCCGATCACCACGATGATGAGGCAGTTGACGATCATCGTGACGTCCATTCCCGGGTCGATCGACATATAGGGGCCTGCCAGCACGCCGGCGACGCCGGCAAATGCGGTGCTGAGACTGGTTACCAGCAGGCTGAGCCGGTCGGCGTTGATACCCATCATCCGCGCAACGGACGGATCCTGGCTCACCGCGCGGACATAGAGCCCCGAGGACGTGAATCGGAGCCACAAGGCCAGCAGTACGCATGAGCCCAGACCCATCACGATCAGGAAAATGCGGTAGACCGGATAGGACAGGTTCAGCACCGTCACCGAACCCGACAGGATCTGCGGCGCATCGACGCTGCGCGCCACGCCGCCATAGAAGAAGATGATGATCTGCCCGACGATGATGCCGAGGCCAAGCGTGACCAGCGCGACTTCAATATGCGACCTGCCCTGCAGGGGACGCAGCGCCAGATATTCGAAGGCGATGCCGAGCAGCGCAAGCAGGATCGGCACCACGACCAACGCCAGCCAGAAGCCACCGACCAGCGAGACCGTATAGCCGAGATAGGCGCCGAGCATGTAAATCGCGCCGTGACCGAAATTGATGACGTCGCGCAGCCCGTAGATCAGCGCGAGGCCGCTGGCGAGCATGATCAGCAGCGAGGCAAGCGCCAGCGAATTGGCGATCAACAGCGCGATCACGCCGGCGTCCTCTCGCCATGCGTGCTCGCACGAAGCGCGTTCGTCCGATACGCCGTCAGTCTGCGCACCCGCTCCTGCAAACGACCCTCCCCGTCACGTTGAGCGTGCATCAACGATCCGATCGCGGACGCGACGCCGAACTATTTTTCCCGCCGCGCCGGGCGGAGCCGGGTCTGCGCCCGTATTTTAGTACACGTGTTTATCATATACTCCTATCCATCGCAAACGCAAAACGCCGCGATTGCCGAGCCCTGCGATTGTTTGTCTCGCCCATGCCTGGGCTTGTCACTGTCGCAGGCGCGCTTGACGGAATTAGTACACATGCGCAACGATGCAGCGGTTCGGTGCACCACGCACAGGGCAGATTTCACCGCCCGCCGCGCCCGTATACGGTCCGAGCGACCCCGGCGAGTTCNCGGTCTTGGCATGGCGGAGTGACGATGNCGAAGCTTATTCTGGTCCGGCATGGGGCCCCCGACGAAGGGCATCCGCTGCAACCGCAAGATCCGCCATTGACCAAGACAGGTGACAGTCAGGCGGCGCAGATCGCAGAGCGGTTGGCCAGCGAGGGCATCGGCCACATCGTCAGCAGTCCGCAAACGCGCGCGCAGAATACCGCAGCGCCCCTCGCCGGAAGGCTTGGTCTTGCCATCGAGACGATGGAAGGCCTCGCAGAGGTCGACCGTTACACGGATCGCTACCGCTCGCCCGAAACAATCCGGAAAGAAAATCCCGAACGCTGGGAGGAGTTTCAGCAGTCTCCTGCGCGATTCTTTGGAAGGGACGACGGCGAATTCCGCATCGGGGTCTTGACGGCATTTGCGAACATCATCGCCGATCCGAAGGCGACAACGATCGCCGTTTTCACGCATGGAATGCCAATCAAGACGCTACTGATGCATATTCTGGGTCTCACGACCGCCGCGAAATTCACGATCGGGCATTGCTCGGTCACGCGGGTTGCGGGCGAGTCGATCGACGCGCTACGCATCGACAGCGTCAATGAAACGTTGATTCAACGCCGCCCGTCCTGACGTCGGTGCACCGGCGGCAAGATTNGCCGCTGTCCGTTCTTCAACNGGTGATCGCGGGAATACGATCGGTCCAGCGGCGGCCGCGCAGGCGGGCATCAACGGCGAGGGAATGGTTTTCCTGCGCCGAGCCNTGACCGATCTGACCCCTGAGCTCCCACCTGAACAATCCGATCCAGCAGATGGCATTGCCATATGCCCGCCACGGCGCGCCGGCGAGCGGCACACCGCGCAGTTGATGCTTGCGGCCGCGCTGATCGGTGACCAGGGCATCGATGATGATCGGCGTGATGCCCAACCTTGTCGTCGTCATCTCGACATCCATGATCGCCATCACCTCGCCATTCTCGAGCAGATAACCATGGGCAAAGCGCTGATCCTGGCCGGAAGGCCTGTCGGGATCGAGGTGCATGTGGAAGCGAAAACCCAGAGCTTCGCCGAATTGGGCCCATAGCGAGTTCATCGGCGGAATTTCCAGTTCCGGCCGCGGNCCCCAGCTATGGTTCATCCTGTCGACGATNTCGATCTTGTACTCTTCTCCGCGCAGCTTCAGCGTTCCCCTGAAGCGCCCATGCATGTCGTAATGGCCCTTGTAGCCGCTGCCCATCGACGTCCGAGCCAGGCGCTCCGCCTCTGTCTTGCCGGCGAGCGGATTCTGATCGGGATCGTGGATGTCGAATGGGTCCATGATCCCCGTGATGTCCATGTGCAGCTCGGTGCCATCGCGCCCAATATAGTCGATACGATAGTCGCGCGGCGGCCTGACGGCCTTCACGCTCAGCCCATTCGGACCTTGGATATGCGAGAATCGCTCGGGCGCCGGCAGGTGAAAGCGGGTATCGACATACAACGCCTCGAACTCAGTCTCGCTGACGGCGCCGATGAACCGGACGTCGTTCTGCATGCACCCCAGCACGGGCCGAACGCAGACGTAGATGTGTCCAAAGATGCGCTCCTCGGGAATTGATACCGGCAAATAATATGTTTCACCCCAGGTGTAATCGTCCTTTTCGGTATGGTGATATTCGAGGTCCAGAGCGGTGATCATTGCATTCTTCCTTCACTTTGTTGATCTGAATCCACGCGGTTCACGCTTCTGAATTCCTGAAGCAGATCAGCATCAATAGTCCGGAGATGCCAACGCTTGCCGTGATGGCGTACATGCCGAGTACCGGTGATCCCGTCGAATCCGTGATGAGGCCGAGCATGTACGGACTTACAAAGCCACCTAGGTTACCGATCGAATTGATGGTGGCGAAACCGACCGCCGCGGCGCCGCCGACATAGATGCGTGCAAGGTTGGCCCAGAACACCGTCGAGGCGGACAGGATACCGACCGCCGCCATCGTCAAGCCGAACAGCGAGAGGATGATGCTGGTACTGAAATATGCACTCATCCAGAATCCCACCGCGGTCATCAGGATGGCGATGGTCCGCACCGCCCTCCTCCGTCCCGAAGAATCCGAAAACGGGCCAACGAACACCACGGTGAGACCGGCCGCCAGCCATGGCAGCGCCGACAACCAGCCGATCGTCATCGTGTCGGAAATCCCGGCCCCTTTGATCAGTTGCGGCAGCCAGAATGCGATGCCGTAATAGCCGATCAGCAGAAAAAAATAGGCGAGGCAGGCAAGAACTGTCTCCGGTTTCCTAAGCGCGTCCTTGTAAGTATGCGCGTTGGCGGACTTCGCGAGCTTCGCAACGCCATCCTGCGCCATCCGCTTTTCATCCTCGGTCAGCCATTTGGCGTCCTTGATGTCGTTCGCCAGGCCAAACAGGATCAGCGGCGCCACCAGAATTGTCAGAACACCCTCGACCGCGAACAGCCACTGCCAGCCGGAATATCCCGCCAGCCCGTTGAGCTGCGTCATGATGAGACCAGACAGCGGGCCTGACGCGACAAAGGCGATCGGCACCGAGACCCAATAGAGGGAATTGAAGCGGCCGCGCTGACTATCCGGAACCCACTGCGACAGATACAACATCACACCGGGCGCGGTTCCGGCCTCTGCTGCGCCGATGACAAAGCGCAGGATATAGAACCAGGTCGTGTCGGTCACGAATGCCAGGCCCACCGTGGCGATGCCCCAGGTCAGAACGATCCGGGCAAACCAGATTTTGGCGCCAACTTTCTCCAGCACGATATTGCTGGGGATCTCGAACAGGAAATAGCCGAGAAAGAAGATTCCGGCGCCAAGACCGTAGGCCGCGTTGCTGAATCCGAGTTCCTGCCTCATCTGCAAGGCGGCAAATCCCACATTGGCGCGGTCGAGATTCGCGAAGAAGAAGATCAGAATGAGAATGGGAATGATGCGCCATGCAATCTTGGTGTACAGCCGGTCTGACTCCGCGACAGCAGTCACCTCACTCATCGTTGTCATACCCATGCTCCCCATATGCTGCCCCTCGCGGGCAGTTGTCGGTGTATTCGTGGCTGGTGTGGCTTGGGCTCCGGCTGGTGCCGGGACCATTCGCACGCGCGCATCCAGCTTCAGGCGAACGCAGGCAAGAGATCGAGCACGTCCCAATCGAGCATGGCCGTTACAGCCCGCTTCATCAGCGCGTGCTTGCGCCTGAGCGCCCGTTCGTGCGTGTTGATGTTGATGCCGACGATGTACAACACCGTGCAGAAATCGAATAGCATCGCCTTGCGATAGTCCTCGCGCGCATCCTCAAACGAATATTTGATTCCGAACGCTCCGATCCGTTCCACATAACGTCGCAGCAGATCGACCTCGTTGGCGCGGCGGTCTTCGACGTTCATGCTGTGACTGATCAGATAAGCGAAATCCCTCAGCCCTTTTGACGGACGCACGGCTTGCCAGTCGACCGCAACGATTGGATCCTCGGCACCCCGGCCGAACAGCAGGTTATCGAGTCGCAGATCGCCATGCCCCAGCGTCGAGGGCTGTGACACCAGCCATTGTTGGAGCGGCACGATTGCATCGAGATATGCCTCGCGCGCCTTGCGGAACCGATCCGGCACGTGTTCACCAAACCGCGCCTCCATCTCGTTCCACGCAATGACGTACCTGTCGCGCGCCGGCATTGTCAGCGGCGCCAGGTCCACCTTGGACATCTTGCCCCAATACGGACCGTGCAACTGCGTCATCAGATCGATCGCAAGCCGCGCCTCCTCGACCTTGAGGCCCAACGTCTCATCGCCCGGCCGGTGATGGGGAAAGTCCTCGAGGACGAGCGCGAAGAATTCACCTTCGTCCGTTGTCTCCGCGAAATAGCAAGCGGGCGCTCTCACATTTGCGGCCTTGGCCAGCACATTGTAGAAGTTGATCTCTCGCTGATAGAGACCGATCGCCATGGATGCTTTCCGGCGCACCGGGTCACTGGTGGCGAATTTTACGAATACGCTGGCCGGCGCCGCTCCCGACGTCTGGGATTGTGCGTAGCGCAATGTCAAGCGCGCGGACTCGCCGGTCTGGCCGAATCCCAGTCCGATCGGCTGAGTTTCAAAGCCATCGACCATCTGGACGCCGGACAGAAGTCGAGCGGCCCTCAATACTTTTGTGAGCCAAGCGGAATCGACCGCGCCCAACGACACAGGAAAGCAAGTGGTCATTGTTCCTCCCGCAGGCGACATGAAGTCCGTGCGGCCTGGTTTGTATCTTTTATTGTCTTCGAGTTAGCACAGCTGCCAACGTTGACCTGTTCGAATTTCCGGTGATACGGTTATCGGTCATTCCGATAAGACGTTCGGGGGATGCGATGCCGCCCATTGAACTGCGCCAACTTCGTTACTTCGTGCGCCTTGCGGAAGAACTCAGCTTCAGCCGGGCCGCGAAGAAAGCCAATATCTCGCAATCGTCGATGACCGAGCAACTGCAACGGCTCGAAGACGTGCTGGGCGTGTGTCTCGTCGATCGCAACCGGAGAAACGTTCGCCTGACGCCGGCGGGAGAGGTATTGCAGCAGCAGACGCGCGCGCTGCTTGAACAGGTCGAAACGCTGGCTGAGAAGACCCGAAACGCCGGCGGCATCTTCCGGGAGCGATTGCGGATCGGCTATTCCGAAATGGCCCTGAGTTCGCCGATGCCCAGGATCATCCAGAATTTCCGCCACCGCTATCCCGACACGGACACCATCCTGCTCGAGCAATCATCGAACGGCTCCGAGAAGGCGCTGCTGCAGGGAAACTTCGACTGCCTGTTCGTACCCGAACTGCAGGCGCATCCGAAAATCTCCAGTCTGGGTATCGGGGACGATCTGGTCCTGGCCTGCATGCCCGAATCTTCCCACCTGCTCCGCAACCCTTCGGTACAGATCGAGCAATTCCGCGATGAACCCATCATCCTACCCGAAGAGGGGAGCCGCTTCGGCGATCGGATCATGGCGGCTTTCGCTCGCGCCGATGTCAGGCCCAAAGTCGTTGCCCGAATCTCCCGCGCGTCGGCGATCTTGACACTTGTCGCGTCTGAGGCTGGCACCGGCTTTATCCCCTTGTCGCTCGCGGGTCTCGTACCGAACGGTGTCGTCGTTCGGCCATTTGCCAAGCCCGCTCTAACCGTCCCGTTTTCGTTGGTATGGCGAAACGATCCCAGTAATTGCGTCGTCGATCGTTTCGTCGCGATCGCGCGTGAAACGACGGCAGTTGCGGCTCCGGCTGATAATCGGCAACGGCAGTGACGGAGCAAGCCGGCCGCAATCCCACCGCGCAGGCACGGTGGTCGTTTACCGATCAATCGTTCCAAATATCAGCTATCGAGCGCATCCAGATCGGCCATCGCCGTCGTCATGCGCTCGATCATGGTGAGCGTCGTGTCCTCCGGCTGCATGTTCGGCAATAGCGGCGAGTGGCATAGCGTGATCGTCCACATCGCCAGCGCGTGCACGATCTGCTGCCGGTAGCGCAGAAAGCTGAGGTCGAAGTCCGGCTTGACCCCGGTATTCTCCGCGAACCGCTCGATATAGCGGGCCAGTAGCTCGCGCTCCCAGCTCCGGCGATTATCCGGCGTCAGTGACGCCGTCACAGCGTAAGCGAAATCGCGTGACCAATGCCCGCGCGAAAGACATTGCCAGTCGCATAGCCCCATCTGGCCCGCGCCCGTCCGATACCAGTTACCGATATGCACGTCGGAGTGAATGAGACCCTGCGGCTCGCTGTCATGCAGCGCCAGTGCGCGCATCGTGGCCGGCCAGACATCGTCGCGGCGCGCCATAACCTCGGCAGGAATGACGTGGGCGGCGGCGTCAAACGCTTTCCTGGTGTAGTACTCCGTACCCATTTTTGCGGCACCAATGGTGAACCATCGGGGATAGCTGGCGAGCCAGCGGTAGCGTTCGGCCAGCGTCGGATCGCCGTAGAAGCGGCCGTGCAGCGACGCCAGCAGATCGATCATGTCGTCCGCCATGGCGCGCGTAACGTACGTCTTGTGATTGCAGAATGTCGCTGACTTGGTGGCGACCAGATCTTCAAGCAGATGAATCGCCGCAAACGTCCGCCGATCATAGGCGGAATGATAGCACAGCGGGGCCTCGATCTCGAGCTGAGGACGGATCTGCGTAAAGAAGCTCCCCTCCACGCGCGCCGTGCCGTTGAAGCCGCCGATCATGCGGGTGACGATGCTCGGCAGCGACTTGGTGAAGATCGAGACCGGCAATCCGGCGCGGCGTCCTTCCTCGTTGTAGGACACCTTCAACTGATGCCGCTCATGCGTTCCCGCGCTCGCCGCCTTGACTTCGACCTGCGTAACGACGGCCCCCGGAACCTTGCCGCAGAGGACCGCCGTCAGCCATTCGGGCGTGACGGCGTAAGGCGTGCACGGCACGTCGTCGAATCGGCGCGCCTTTGGCCGCGCCAGACGCTCGTAAGCGACGCGTCCTCCGATTTTCAGCGCGGCAAGGGCCGTATTGGTTGATCGCCCCATTTAATCCAACTCCCCGTTCAAGCTGCGCAAACCTCAACCGATCACACGTTCTCGCCGTAACTCGCTGATGGTTTCCAATGACAAACCGATTTCACCCAGCACATCGTCGGTGTGCTGTCCCAGCACCGGCGGCGGCAAACCGGCGCGACGTTCCGCTCCGTTGATCAGGACCGGGTGACCGACGCCCTTCAGCCGGCCAGCAGTCTGGTGTTCGTAGTCGACAATTACGCCGCTCGCCTTGGTGTGCGGGTGGTCGAGCAATTGCGCGATCGAATTGATCGGCGCGCAGGGCACGCCGACGCCGGTCAGCACCTCGTTCCAGTGCGCGACGGAATGCTGCCTCAACGCGGCCTGGACGTGGCCGAGCGTCTCCTTGCGGTGCGCAACGCGGTCCGCATTGGTCCTGAATCGGAGGTCGTCGACGATCGCGTTGAGTCCCGCGACCGCACAGAATTTGCGCCACAGATTGTCGTTGGCGACCCCGATCATGATCGGACCGTCGGCCGCCTCGAAAGCCTGATAGGGACAAAGCGATTCATGGCTCGAACCGCATTTCGGCGGCTGCACGCCGCGCTCCCAGAAGGTCTGGAGATTGTAGCCCAGCAGGCCGAGCGCGGTTTCGAACAGTGAGACCTGTATTTCGCCTCCCTTCGCGGTTTTTTCCCGCGCATAGAGCAGCGCCAGAATGCCGCTGAAGGCATGCACGCCGGTCATCTGGTCGATCGGCGAGATCGGACTGCGGATATAGCCGCCATCCTCGTCGCCGGTCATCGACATCACCCCGCAAAACGCCTGCAGGATCACGTCATAGCCCGGCGAGTTTTTCAGCGGCCCGGCGCGACCGAAGCCGGAGATGCTGCAATGGATCAGGCGATCGTTCAGGGTGCGAAGCGTGGCGGCGTCGATGCCCAAGCGTTCGGCGACGCCGGTCCCGAAACTTTCGATGGCGACGTCGGCGGATTTTGCCAGCGCATGAACGATCTCGCGCCCCTTTTCGGTTTTCATGTCGACGGCGATGCTGCGCTTGTTGCGGTTGGCACTGAGAAAGACCGTGCCAAGGCCCGGCGCCGGAAACGGCGGCCAGCCGCGCGTCTCATCACCCTGGCCAACGGTCTCCACCTTGATGATGTCGGCGCCGAGATCGCCGAGATATTGGGCGCATAACGGACCCGCCAAAACTTTCGACAGGTCGAGGACACGGATGCCGGTCAGGGGTTTTGACACTGTTGTTCTCTTGTTTGGTTGCGCCGCAATCGCGTTTTTTTCGAAGCTGGCGCCGATCAGGCGCCGGGCTCTGCGGAGGAGAAGGCGCCTGCCATGTAGGCGGGAAAGCCATGATTCGTGACCAGCAGATAATCCGCTGCGCGGCGCTGATCCTCGGAGAAGGACGCCCGCCATTTGTCTGCCACGGCGTATGCCCGCGCCAGGCGCTCGCGCAGCGCGCGTTTGCCATCGGTAACAGGCTCCGCCTCCAGCCAAAACTCGGACTGCGCAATGACGCCGTCGAACGCCGACGCCTTGCCCGGCCCGTGAAAGCCGGCGCGGACGAATGCATTTGCAAGCGCTGCATCCGCGGCTGCGCCAGCCCGCAGCGCCTCGGATACCGCCGCCACCGCCTGTTCGACCGGTGCCGGAATGCCTCCGGCCTTGCGAAGCCGATCATGATCGAGCCGGCCGAGAAACAGAGTCCTGATCATGTTGCGCGGCTCGCGCCGCTGGATCAGCTTTGAGAATATCTGCATCTCGGTGCGGATCGCCGCATCAAATGGCCGCGGCAGTCCCTCGCCGACGCAATCAAGAATGGCAAGCGGTGCCGGATAGTGCCCGAGGGTCTCGGCCAGAACGCTTTCGCGTTTCCGCGCAATGATTGAAGCCGCATCATCGACATCCGCCGGCCGCCATCCCGGACCGTCCCAGGGTTGCGACGCCGACGGATGCGACAGCACCCATCGTTCCGCCGCCGCCACCTCTTCACCGGCAGCAACCAGTTGATCGATCACGCCGGCCGCGACAGCGGCCTGCCCGGTCAGTCGCGCGCCTTCCAGCAGGATCGGCAGCGCCTTTTCGATTCCGGTCAGGCGCGGCAGCCGCTGGGTTCCCCCGCCTCCCGGCAACAGCCCGACCAGCGATTCCGGCAAGCCAAACGCGACCTTGGGATCGTCGACCATGACCCGATGGTGGGTCGCCAGCGCCAGCTCGCCGCCGCCGCCGAGGGCGAGGCCTGCGATCGCAGCCGCGACCGGTTTGCCCGCGGTTTCGATTCCACGCAGCGCCTGACTGAGACGAAAGAAATGGTCGAATGCCACGCGATCTCGCGTTTCGGCCGGTGCGGCCATGACCATGTCGTAGGCCAATCCAAGCTCGGCGAGATCGGCACCGGCACAGAATGCCGATGGCTTTCCTGAACGGATGACGACGCCCTTCACGTCGCTTTCACGCAGGTAGCGGCTGAAGACGGCGAGTTCGGCGATGGCGGCGTTGGAGAACACGTTCATCGGACGGCCAGGCATGTCGAAAACAAGATGCAGGACATTGTTTTCGCCGCGTTCGGCCCGGAATTGCTGCAGGTTTCCCAGTTCGTCCATCACCTTCTTCTCCGCCGTCACATTTCGCCCTATAGCATATCGTATATCTGTGTACTAGTTAAAGGGACGGTTTTGCCGCCGTGAAAATCCGCGCCTGCGGTTGCCGCGATGATGCCGCTAAAGTGCTCACGAAAGTTCTGGGACAGGTGGTATCGACCGGTGACGCAAAAAGCCTGCGGCGCCAGCTTGCCTTTTACCATCTCGGAACATATAGTACACTACCTAACTAAATTCATGTGGACGGATGTCGATGATCGAGCGAACCATTTTCCGCGAGGAACATCATATTTTCCGGGAATCGGTCCGGCGCTTCGTCGATCGCGAGATCGTGCCGTTT
>JGI12053J15887_10000159_pt1 | contig 23613 bp, 21 predicted proteins | sample MedBloCAOM1_O3_FD_15887 | JGI IMG/M metagenome (IMG submission 15887)
GGCGAAAGCCGCTGCGCGGGCGGCCCTTGCCCTTGATCCCAGCTTCACCATCCGTCGGTTGCGCGCCAACGTACCGAGCGACAATCCGACCTTCCTTGCCGGACGCGAGCGCATCTATGAGGGTCTGCGCTTGGCCGGGGTGCCTGAGGGGTAATGTCCGAGTTGGGGCTTGTCCTCGCCGAGTCCGCTTTTACTCCGATAGCGGCTTGAACGGACGAAACGCTGACCCGTCCGGTCGAGGCCTGTTGGCGGTTCGCGGTGGTCTTCTATGCCACCAGTTATCCGCCAGAAACCCCGTGAACAAGCCGATACAAACGTGAATGATCTTGATCGGGAAACGCTGATTTTGCTCGATTTTCCCGATAGACTCCTGCGCTCATAACGGTCTGGCCGCAGGTTCGAGTCCTGCCGGGCCCGCCAATCCTCGCTTGCAGCGCAAGCTACGGCACCGCAGGCCATCCCGTGGCCATGGCCGATGGCTCAACGGGCGCAAGGCGGGCCTGGTCGTGCGCGACGACAAGCTCAATCCCGGCGAAGCCGCAACGCGGACGCTGGAACTCGTCGCTTCGTCGTCGGCAGTCTTTCCGCCGCGGTTCAACTTGCGGCTCGCTGGGCGTCTCGATCAGGAGGCCGTGACGATGTCCGGCGGCGAGCAGCAAATGTTGGCCATCGCGCGTGCGATGATCGCAAAGCCCGATCTCATCATGCTCGATGAGCCATCGGAAGGGATCATGCCTGTGCTGGTCGACGAAATGTTTGAATTGTTTCGCACCATGAAGGCGCAGGGAACCACGATTCTGCTGGTCGAGCAGAACGTGGAGCTCGCGCTTGATATCGCCGACCGCGCGTATGTGCTGGATCAGGGCGGTAGTTTATCACGCCGCCGCGCGCGACCTTTTGGCGGACAACGATATCAAGGAGCGTTAGTGCTCAGTGTGATCTAGGGCACAGACTGGTGATCAATATCCAGCCGCAGGTTTTCGGGCTTGGGGGACGCGATGCTGTTCTCGGCGGCGGCTCCGGTCTATTCATGCCAACAGAAGGGTTATCGGCGCCCGCACCGTCTGCTACTGTCGAATCTGCTTGAGCGGGAATGACAGGTTTTTTGAGGTCTTCGGAATGAAAAGTATGGTTGCCGCAGTTGTCGGCTTCGTTGGTCTTACCGGATTGGCCGCTGCGCAAGCGCCGGTTGCCGTTGTTGAGGACGTGCAAGGCAAAGTAACCGGCGCCGAGTTCATGGACTATGTCGCTCCCGGAGCAGTGATCAAGCTCGGGCCGGCCGCCGTGGTCGTGCTCGGCTACATGAAATCTTGCTGGCGCGAAACGATTACGGGAGTAGGAACCGTGATCGTGGGCGCAGAAGAGAGTATGGTCCATCTCAGCGAGGTCAAGGCCGGCAAGGTGCAATGCGATTCAAGCCATTCGCAGCTGATCGATCGGCAAGTTAGAGAAAGTGCCGCGACAGTGTTCCGCAGTATTGGCGACGATCTTTCAACTTTGCCGCAGGTTACGCTCTANGGCCTTTCGCCAGTTGTGGAGACCGCGANTCGCGGAAAGCTCGTGGTTGAAAGGCTCGATGTGAAGGGCGAGCGGTACGATGTGAACCTCACCGCGGCGTCTGTGGTGCGGGGCAAGTTCTACGACTTTGCCAAGACCAGAACGGCCTTGAAACCGGGAGGTACTTATGCTGCGAGTCTGGGGTCACAGAGGATTGTTTTCTTGGTCGATCCCCGCGCCGAACCCGGCCCGACCCCGATCATCGGCCGCTTAGTACGTCTGAAATAGTCAAGCGAGTTCGATAAGCCGGACATCGCTATGGGCAGGGTCACCAGACGAGATGCCGTCGCGATTATCCTGGTTGCCTTGGCATGCGGCATTGTTTCCACACTTCCCCCGTTCAACCTGATCCATGGCTGGTCGATAGACGCTCTGACAGCGCTGCGCTGGCAGGTATTCGGCACGCGCCGTGATCCCGCCTTGGCGCCCGTCGTCGTGATCGCGATCGACGAAGAGACCTACCAGACTCCGCCCTTTAAGGGATCGCCGACCGTTACTTGGACCACAGAAGTTGGCCGGGTTCTCAGTGCGGTCATCGACGGAGGAGCCAAGGTCGTGGGTTTCGATATCGTATTTTCCACATCGATCGAACAATCCGAGATTCCATTTGGTGACGATTTGGTGGGAGGACGAATGCGCGGCTTCGACCGAGCCTTCCTTCGATCTCTTGCGAGGGGATCTTCCGCTGGTAAGGTGGTGCTAGGTGAAGTTCTGGGTGGTGATGACCGGCCTTCACCTGGACAACGGATTGCGGTAGGTCAGCAGAAGAACATCCGACCGCTAAATACATATTCTGACCCCGACGAAGTAGTACGAAAAGTACCGCTGATGTTCCCGGGCGACGGCAGGCCAGTACCCTCGATGGCGCTCGAACTGGCGTCACGCGCACTAAACGCCGAACCGATGCTGGCGGAAGATGGAAGCGTGATGCTTGCCGGGCACCGCATTCCAAGCGCGGTGCCAAATACGCAGACTCTGAATTTCGAAGGCGGCGGCAACGATGTTCAAACATTTTCGTTCGCCGATCTGCATGCCTGTGTCGAGCGCAACAATACGGACTTTTTCCAACGAGAATTCGCCGGCAAGGTTGTCATCTTCGGGACACTGCTCGGTACGGAAGACCGCAAGATCACGTCCAAGCGCTTCGCGACCGGGCTCGATGGATCACGGGCACCGCGTTGCGCGCTGCCGTCGGCGCCGCAGACCGCCGGACGATTCAAACGCAGTTCGATCGCCGGCGTTTATGTTCATGCCACCGCGGTCGATAATCTGATCACGCGTAACGCCGTTGTCGAACTGGGCGTGCTAGCGGTCACAATTATCGCAATCGTTTTTGCTGCGCTGGGCTCGCTCGCGGCACGAATGCTGGCGCCGGGTGGCGCCGTGGTTGTCTATGCTGGAATGCTTGCAATATGGACATGCTGTGCAACCCTTGTATTCACGCGGTCGTTGGCGTTGCCGCTAAGCGAGCCGTTCCTTGCCGGACTCGCTTCGATGGCTGCGATCGTCGCATACCGCCTCGTTGTTACGGACAGGGGAGAGCGATTGCTCCGGAGCAGCTTCGCGCTTTATCTCGCCCCGCAGGTGATCGACAAGATGCTGGCATCCAAAAAGCTGCCGGTGTTGGGCGGCGAAACCCGGGACGTCACTGTATTCTTTTCGGATCTTGAGGGGTTTTCCGCGATTTCCGAGAAAATGACGCCGGCAGAACTGGTGGCGTTCATGAACGAATATCTTTCTGCCATGACCGACATCATCGAAAGCAAAGGTGGCTATGTCGACAAGTATATCGGCGACTCAATCGTGGCGGTGTTCGGCGCGCCGGCCGACGATAGCGATCATGCGCGTAACGCGGCGCATGCTGCGCTCGGTTGTCGCGCGGGGCTCGACGAACTCAATCGAAACTCCGCTGCCTTCAAGGGCTACGAGGTAGGGCACCGGATGGGGCTCAATTCCGGCGCGGCATTGGTCGGCAACATCGGTTCGCGGCGGCGCTTTAACTATTCGGTGATGAGCGATGCGGTGAACGTAGCGTCGCGGCTTGAGGGCGCAAACAAGTACTACGGCACCACGATCGCTGCCTCGGAAATGACGGTCGCACTTACGGGATCGACATTTGTGTGGCGCGAACTTGACGCCATCCGGGTCAAGGGACGCTCCACCCCGGTAAAGATCTACGAACTGCTCGCGGAGGCGGGACAGGAGACGCCGCAACAGGCCGCGTCTGCGGCGACCTATGCCCAGGGTCTAGCGTATTGGCGAATCCGCGAATTCGACGCCGCAGCAAAATGCTTCGAGCGGGTCGCCGACGTCGACAGGCCATCCGCACTGTTTCTCAACCGAGCGAACGCATTTGCAAACCATCCACCCGGTCCGGATTGGGAACCGGTCGTTACATTGGACGCAAAGTAGGAGATTGCGCGTTTGACTGCGCGCTTATCGGTCCACGCCGCGATTGTTCTACTCTGCCGCTGCGCTGGTAAGCGCGCTCGCTTGCCTGTTGGTAACAACGACCTTGATAGCGTCTTCGACTCGATCGCGTGCGTATCGGAGCGCGGTCGGCAGATCGGTGAGCGTGAAGGTATGGGTATGAATTTTGGTCGCATCGAAGCGCTTTTCCGCCATTAGAGCCATCGCACGGCGGGTGGCGCTGCGGCCTTCGCCGCGAATGCCGTAGACATAGATATTGTTCTTCACAAGATGGGCAATATCGGTCGTCACCGGCTCGTGCGGGAAAGCTGCCAGGCAGATTTTTCCGCCGCGATTGGCCATGTGGATGGCTTGATTGACGGTAGCTTCCGTGCCGGCGCATTCGACCACATAATCCGCGCCGATTCCGCCGGTGAGCTGTCTTACCACCTCGACGGCGTTTTCCTCAGCGATGTTGATGACGCGATCCGCACCGAGCTCCTTGCCGATAGCGAGGCGCTTGTCACGCGTTCCCGTCAGGATGACCGGACTTGCTCCAAGGGCTTTTGCAACGGCCACTGCGAGCAGTCCGATTGGTCCGGGGCCAATGACGACCACGCTCTCGCCTGCGACGAGCCCGCCGAGTTCGGTCAAGCCGTACATGGAGGTCCCCGCGGTGACGACAAGCGTGGCTTCCGCATCGCTCATCGTATCGGGTACTCGCGCCAGCGTATTGATATGGTTGATCGCGTATTCGGCGAAACCGCCATCGGTCGTGAACCCGTTGGCGCGGTGACCTTTATCGGCATTTCCATAGTTAATGCACGAGGTGTACATGCCCTGGCGGCATCGCTTGCACTGGCCGCAACCNGCGTGGATTTCCACGCTGACGCGTTCGCCGATGTCAAATTCGTCGACGCTGTGTCCGAGTGCNGCNACGGTCCCCATATATTCATGGCCNGGCGTAAAATTCTTGTTGAANGGCAGGCCGCCCTGAATGCTCGCCGGCGATCCGCTGTGGATGACCTCAAGATCGGTCGCGCAGATCGCAACCGCGTCGATGCGGACCAGGACTTCTGCGCGCCCCGGAACCGGTGTAGGTTTGTCGCGGAAAAGGAGTTGGTCCGGGTCGCCCAAAACCCAGGCTTTCATTTGCCCTGGAACAGGAAATTCAGGTGATATTCTAACACCGGCAGGGTTGTACATTGGCGTCGATCCCTGTTTCAGTTGGAGGCTTCAGTGCTGAGCTATTTCTAACGCCCCTTTACGCGGCTGCAATTGGTTTTTCGGCCATTGCGACGGCTTGGTCTCAAATCGACACCGGTTGCACCAGTGGCGAACAGGAAGATTGTCCCGCCCTTTCTTAAAGGGCGATCTTGACACCATGGCCAAGATGAAGAAGTCAACATTAGACGCGGCGTTCTGACGGACGACATGACGAAGAACGACCGTTGATTCAAGGGGATGCGGGATCCCGTGCCAGGTTGAAGGTTGAGGCTTCAATCCACTCGTGAAGCTGACAGTTTATAGATTTCGAGCGCATCGGCATCGGCGCCACGCGCGGATTTCGCCATTCTGAACAATTGCGCGGCCAGCGCAGACATCGGCACCGGGCTCGACGTGTCCCGGGCGACATCGATCACCGTATCCAGATCTTTCAGGATCGTTGCGATATGGCCGAGCGGCGGCGAATGAATGCCCTGCACCATGCGGGGCACGAACAACTGCAGCGGTATGGAATCGGCAAAGCCACCGGCCAGCGCCTCCGGCAACCGCTTGGCGTCGATCCCGGCGTTCACTGCGAGCCGCGTTGCTTCCGCAAGCACGGCCATAGCGCAGCCGACGATCACCTGATTGCAGAGCTTGGTGGTCTGGCCAGCGCCGGTGGGACCCATGTGCGTCAGCCTTCGCGCCATCGCCAGAACATAGGGCCTCACCTTTTCGATATCGGCGGCATCGCCGCCGGCCATGACCGCAAGCGTGCCTTGTTCGGCGCCCATGGTGCCACCTGAGACCGGTGCATCGATCCATCCCATGCCGTTGGCTGACTTTAGCCGCGCCGCGACGGAGCGCGCCGCATCCGGATGGATCGATGAGAAGTCGACGACGAGCTTTCCTTGGCCGCTTGCCGTTGCAAGGCCGTCGGAGCCGAACACCACCTCCTCGACGGCCGCGGCATCGGTGAGGCACATGAAGATGATGCTGGCGGTGGCTGCAACATCGCGCGGATGAGCTGCGAGTTTCGCGCCTGCCTCGACCAAAGCAGCGGCTTTGCCGCGAGACCGGTTCCAGACCGCGACGTCGTAGCCTGCATTCAGGAGGCGTCGCGTCATCGGAAATCCCATCATGCCGAGCCCGAGATAGCCGAGCTTTTCTGCTTGTTCTCCGTCCGCCGCGCGAGCAATCGCCATGCTATTTCTCCCATTGCCTGAAACGAACAGTGCAGAAGTTTTGCGTTATGCGCCCAAAACCACGACATGCCGCGGCTCAACGGTAATGTAGACCTCCCGGCCTACCGCCAATGGCTCCATCGCGGCACAGCGGGCGATCAGGTGCTGCGTGCCCCAGCCGAGGTGGACCTGAGTGAAGTCTCCTTGAAAGACCGTCTGCTGCACCGGCACGCGCCACACGTTATACACCGCCGCAGGCGGCTGCGTCGAAATCCGAAGGTGCACCGTACGCACGGAGACTGCCAGATCGACGCCAATGGGGCGTTCATAGGCCATGCCGTAGACGATGTGTCCGGTAGACGTTTCGAGTGCGATCAACCCGTCCACGTCGAGATCCGCACGATGATGGCCGCGAATGAGATTGGCCGAGCCGACGAAATCCGCGACAAAGGCGCTATTCGGCAATCGGTAGATTTCGTCCGGGGTGCCGGTCTGCTCGATCAGCCCGTCACGCATCACGACGATGCGGTCCGACATCGCCAGCGCTTCTTCCAGGTCGTGGGTGACATAGACGGAGGTGATGCCGAGACGATGCTGAAGGTCGCGCAGTTCGATACGCATATCGGCGCGCAGCTTGGCATCGAGATTCGACAGCGGTTCGTCGAACAAGAGAACCGAAGGTGAAAACACGAACGCGCGCGCCAGCGCTACCCGCTGTTGCTGTCCGCCGGACAGCTGCGCCGCCCGCCGCGATGCGAAACTGCGCATTTGCACCATGTCGAGCGCCTGGTGCACCTTTTCCTCGATCTCCGCCGCCCCGGTACGCCGCACGCGCAGTCCATAGGCGACGTTTTCGAATACGGTCATGTGCGGCCAAATGGCGTAGGATTGGAACACCATCGACAGGCCGCGTTTCTCCGCGCGCATGTTGATGCCGCGCTCCGACGAATAGACCGGGACGCCGTCGATGCGAATTTCGCCCGCGGTCGGCTGTTCAAGACCGGCGATGGCGCGCAATGTGGTGGTTTTGCCGCAGCCGGAGGGCCCGAGCAGCGTCAGTTGTTCACCGGGCAAGACGTTGAAACTGACACCGCGCACCGCCGGAACGCTGCCGTAATACAATTCAAGCCGATCGACCTCGATGTGCGGGGTCGGCGATGAAGACGATGCTGGCGCTCCCAGCGGCGACGCTTGCATGATGGCGGTTCCTGACATCCTTAGTCGACGGGGTGCGCGCCGACACGGCGCGTGACGGCAACAAGCACGATCATGGCGATGGCGACCACCAGCGTCTGGATCAGCGCCAACGCCGCGGTGAGCTCCGAACTGGTCCCGAACCACGATTCGACGATCGAGGGCGTGATGACCTTGGAATGTGGGCCCATCAGCAAGATGGAGGCGCCAAGTTCGCGGACACTGGCGATAAACAGCAGCAGCCAGGCGGCGACCAGACCCGGCACGAGCAACGGTATTGTCACGGTCCGCACCCGGAACAGCCAGGGGGCGCCGCACATCTGCGCGCATTCCTCAAGACTCTTGTCGATCTGCAGCATGACGCCGGCGATGGTGCGCACGCCGAGCGGCAGAAACACCGTGAGATAGGCGATCAGCAGCAGCCAAAGCGTTCCGTAGATCGGAATCGGGAAAACCACCCAGGCCCACATCAGGCCGAACGCAAACACCAGTCGGGGCACCGCCTGCGGAAACATCACGATGTATTCGATCAAGCCGCCACCAGGTAGCCGCGAGCGATAGATTAACCAAGCGAGCAGTCCCATCAGCACGACGCCGATAGTCGCGGTGCCAAAGCCGAGCAGGAGGCTGTTGGCCAGCGCCGAGCGGACAGCATTCATCGTTACGGCGACGCGGAAGTTTTCCATCGTCCAGTTTCCAGCGGTCGGGAAGGCGACGGCAATCTTTTGCAGCGATGCATAGAGCAGTGTGACCAGCGGCAATCCGACCGCAGCGAACAGATAGAGCAGGCAGACACCGAGCAACACGTAGCGCAGCGGGCCGATATCGGCTACTCGCGGCCGGAACGCCTTGCCGGTAATGGTCACGTAACTGCCGGCCATCACGATGCGCCGATACAGGAACAGCATGAAGAACATCACGGCGAACAGCGACACGCCCATGGCAGCCGCGATCTGAATCTTCGGCGGATATTGCTGGACCAGCTGGTAGATCGCCGTGGTGATGACATAATAGCGGGTAGGCGTGCCGAGCACGAGCGCGGCGGCGAAGGAGCCAAGCATTTCGGCAAAGACGAAGATGGCGGCGCCGAGCACACCGGGGATCACCAAGGGCAGAGTGATACGCAGCATGGTGCGGGTGCGGCTCGCTCCCATGATCTGCGATGCCTCCTCAAGCGCGGGGTCCATCGACTTCATAACCGCGGCAATCATCACGAATGCGACGGAGCCCTCGAACAGCGCCATGACCCAGGCGATTCCGTACGCTGTATTGATGTCGATGAGATGGCCATTTCCGCCGAGCGCGCGCCAGATCTGGTTGACGAAGCCGCTTTCTGGCGAGCCGAGCAGGCTCCAGGCTAGCGCGCCGAGCAACGGTGTCAGGTAGTAGGGAACGGCCATTAGTTGCTCGAACAGATGGCGACCGGGCACGTTGGTGCGGGTCAGGATCCACGCCATCACGAAACCGAACACCAGCGCCATCAACGTTGCAGCAACCGACACCGTCAGGGTGTTGAGCAGTATCTGCGGGTATTGGAATATGCCGTTGAAATTGTCGAACCCGTACGCGGTCGGCGGCCGCACCTGCGGGTCGCCGACATCGAGCGCTGCCTGCAACAGAAAGAAGACCGGGTATAGGACCAGGACCGCGGCGACGGCCGCCACCCCATACCCAGCCATTTTCTGCGCGGAGATTGGCGATCTCGCGGATTGCACGGCCGTTCCGCTTACAGGCCGAGCATACCGTTCCATTCCTTGGCGAAGACATCGCGGTTCGCCGCGTAGTCGTCCCAGTCGGCGGGATAGAGCAGCTTGAGATCACCCAGCCGGACTCCGGTCGGCATTGGCGGTGCGTCGGTGCGCACCGACCCATAATAGAGATTTGGGTTGGTCTGATACCAGGCCTGGCCTCGCTTCGACATCGCCCAGTCGACGAACAGCTTGGCCGCTTCCGGATGCGGCGCTTTGCTGACGGCGCCGACAATCAAAGGCGTAGCCGGCAAACCGTCGGCGGGCGCGACGAATTCAACCTTGGCGCCTTTGTCCTTGAACAGGATGTAGGCGGGATATTCTCCGATCGCGGTGATCATATCGTCGCCCTTGGCGAGCCGGTCGAACAACTGGACGCGGGAATCGAAAGCGTGCGGATTCTGCTTGGCGAACTCTTTCCAGAAGCCCGCCCCGTACAGCTTGCGCAGCGTGTACCACTGCACAAACTGCAAACCGGAGGCTGATATCTTGCAGCTGATCGAGCCCTTCCAGCGAGGGTCGAGAATGTCCTGCCATGTCTTCGGTGCGTCCGCGGCCGAGACCTTGGTTGAGTTGTAAGCGATGCCGGCTGGGTCGACGCCGGTCCAGAAAAACGAGCCAGCCGGCGAACTCAGATGGTCCGCCTTGTAAGCCGGAGTCTCGGGCGACACGTAGTGTTCGTAGCCGCCCTTCTTCTGGAAATCGACCGCCGGCGCCAGGTCGGATAGTTGAATGACGTCAACGTCGAAACGACCGGCGGAGCGTTCGGACAGGATCTTGTTGTAAAGCGCGCCGGTCTGCGCTCGCACGTAGCTGGTGTTAATTTTCGGAAAATCTTTGCGAAAGCCTTCCATGATGCCCGCGGTGCCGGGCTCATTCTCGTGGCAATAGAATACGAGCTGACCTTCCTGCTCGGCCTTCGCCACATCGGCGTTGGTCATGAAGTCGTGAACACTTGTCGGTGATTTCAACGGAGACTGCGCCAGTACGTTGGGTGCCGCAATCCCGAGGAACGGCATCGCGGTTGCAGCCTTCAACAGCGCGCGTCGCGTCACATTGTTTTTCTTGCCGTCGGCCAATTTGCTCTCCCTGTGGTTTTCTATTTTTTTCTTGTGGCCGCTTCAACCGCGGTGCCGAGCAGCGCATTCATCCGCGTGCTACAATGGCTTTCGGCCGATGCGCCACATGGCACGTAGTTTGAACCAATGCATCAAGTTTGACAACTGATGCATTTTGAGGCGCATGCCCATAACGCTTGCGCTCACCACTGCCGCGACCGCATCGATCGAGGGTGCGGGCTCTGCCTGCATCCTGACCTTGCCGGGCGAAGCGCAGGCAAGCGGTCCCAACCGCTTGCCTGATCATTTGAACCATGAAAGGCTTATCCCCACGATATCTTGCGATGGGCGCCTGTTGGCGTTGGGAAAGTGGAGTGGGCATGATGCGAATACCTTCGAGATGGATCGTGGCGGCGGGGGCTGTGGCTTCCATTTTTGCCGGCGTGAACCCATCACACGCGCAACAGACGATCCGCGTCGGCTGGACTATTCCGGCCGAGGAATCGAAATATTGGATGATGCGGCGGCCCGCGGAATTTCCCGATCTCGGCAAGACCTACAATGTCGAATGGACGCAATTTCAGGGCACCGCGCCGATGACGCAGGCGCTTGCGGCGGGCGCGCTCGACTGTGCGACGCAGGCGCCGTTGTCGCTGGCGAACGGCGTGGTCGGCGGAAATCTAAAGGCCTACATTGTGGCCCAACACGTCTTCGAAAAACCCGGCGGCTTCTCGGTCTATTGGGCGGTCAAGGACGATTCGCCGATCAGGACCATTGCCGATCTCAAGGACAAGACCGTCGGCATCTCGGTGATCGGCGGTGGCACCTACGGTCCGTTCGCAATGCTGCTAAAAAAGAACGGCGTTGATCCGGCAAAAGACATCAAGCTGGTCGAGGTAGGCTTCGCCGTCTCCGAGGACGCGCTGCGCCAGGGTCGCGTCGATGCCGTGAACATGAACCAGCCTTTCGCGGCCCGCGCCGAGGCCAAGGGCGGCACACGCAAGCTGTTTTCGCTCTCCGAAGAGATGCCGAACATCGTCCATATTCTCGAGGCCTGTCGCGCCGACTTTGTCGACAAGAATCCGGATTTAGTGAAAGCCTATGTGCGCGACATTACCTCGGGCATGAAAAAGGCGCTGGCCAATCGCGAAGAAACGCTCAAGGTCGTTTCTGAAGTCCTGAAGGCGCCGGTGCCGGTGCTGGATACTTATCTGCTCAAGGACAATGATTTCGGCCGCGATCCAGGGGCTGCGCCGAATTTCGACGCGATCCAGAAGATGCTCGACATTTATGCAGCCACAGGAATGCTGCCGAAGATGGACGTCGCGCAGTTCAAGCACCCGACCATCGTCGCGCCGCTGCAGTAGGGGCGGCCTTCCCAACGAGGGCATCGGTCCCGGCGCTTGCCGGGAGGACTAGCGGAGAAAATGGTACGCATGAAGAAGTGGCGATCACGCGTGACGACTGATGGTCTCGATCGTGCGCCGCACCGTGCGTTCATGCGGGCGATGGGACTCGACGACGAAGCTCTCGCAAAACCGATGATCGGGGTCGTCAGCATGAAGGGCGAACAGACGCCCTGCAACATGACTCATGATTTCCAGGTCGAGGCCGCCAAGGCCGGAATCGCGGAAGCTGGCGGTACACCGCGGGAATTCTCCACCATTTCGGTTTCCGACGGCATCAGCATGAACCATGAGGGAATGAAGTTCTCGCTTCTCTCGCGCGAGCTGATTGCCGACTCGATCGAAGCCGTGGTTCACGGCCTTGCTTACGACGCCTTGATCGGCTTCGGCGGTTGTGACAAGACGCTTCCCGGCGTGATGATGGGAATGATCCGCTGCAACGTGCCGTCGATCTTTATCTATGGCGGCAGCGCGCTTCCCGGGCGGTTCGAGGGAAAAACCCTCACCGTGCTGGATTCCTATGAGGCCGTCGGCGGCTTCATGACCGGCGAAATCGACGAAGCGACGCTTGCCGGCATCGAGCGGGCGTGCCTGCCGACGATCGGCGCCTGCGCCGGACAGTTCACCGCCAACACCATGGCGATGGTTTCCGAGGCGATGGGACTGACAATCCCCAACGTATCGATGATTCCAGGCGTCTATGCCGAGCGCGCGCAAGTGGCGCGTCGCGCAGGACGCCTTGTGATGCAGATGCTGCAACGAGGCGGACCGTTGCCTCGTGAGATCGTGACGCGAAAATCGCTGCAAAACGGCGCGGCCATAGTCGCCGCTACCGGCGGCTCGACCAATGCCGCGCTGCATTTGCCGGCGCTTGCCAACGAAGCCGGCATATCCTTCACGTTGGACGATGTCGGCGAGGTCTTCGCGCGGACCCCTCTGATCGGCAATTTGCGCCCGGGCGGCAAATATACCGCAAAGGATGTCTACGACATCGGCGGCACCGCCGTTGTCATCCGCGCGCTGGTCGAAAGTGGTCACATCGACGGCAGTTGCCTGACGATATCGGGCAGGACGATTGCCGAAGAACACGGCAGCGCCAATGCTCCGGACGGCGAGATCATTTTCCGCACAAGCGCACCGATCATGATGGACGGCGGCGTCGCCGTTCTGAAGGGCAATCTTTGCCCTGATGGCGCTGTCATCAAAGTTGCCGGCCTTAAGAAACTGGTGTTCGAAGGCTCAGCACGCGTATTCGAAGACGAGGAACAATGCGTCGATGCCGTACGCAACCGCAACTACGCCGAGGGTGACATTCTCGTCATCCGCAATGAAGGCCCCGTGGGTGGTCCCGGCATGCGCGAGATGCTGGGCGTCACCGCGCTGATTTATGGGCAGGGGATGGGCGAGAAGGTCGCACTTATCACCGATGGACGCTTTTCCGGAGCCACCCGCGGGATGTGCATCGGCTATGTCTCGCCGGAATCCTTCATCGGCGGCCCGCTGGCGCTGGTGCGCGAAGGCGACCGCATCAGAATCGATGCCGGCGCGCGCCGCATGGATCTGCTGATCGACGACAGCGAGTTCGGAGAGCGGCGGCAGGCATGGAAGCAGCGGCCGCCCCGGCATCGGGCAGGGGCGCTTGCCAAATACGCTCGTCTAGTCGGCCAGGCGCCCGGCGGCGCCGTTACGCATGACGGAGCGGCGGATTGGCCGTGGTTCGACTAGCAGTCATGTGGCTCATTTGTTCGAATTGCAGCGCCTAATGTTCCCACGCCGGCAACAATTGCGCAGTTCTTGATTAGCGGGCTTCGGTGCCGTATACGCTTGCGGGGAGCATCACACATGGCGCTGTTTGCAAAAATTTTTACGACGAAAACGTTGTTACAAATTATCTTCGTTTTGACCGCTACGGTCGTGATGAAGGCGATGAGCGCCCACTATGATTTCAGCTGGGCCACCGCGCTCGGTCAAGGGTAACTTACCGTACTGCTTTCGGCTCCATGCCGTCCGGTTCCCGTTGGCCGCTGGCCCGAAACAGCATCGCCAACCTTTGCGCGTTTCCGCCATGCTTGGGCCGTTAACGTACGAAAATCCAAAAGGCAGCTGTGCTTGCGCCCCTACCGGGAAGAGAAGCGGGAAATAGCAATTGCCATGGCCGACGGGGTTCAGGCGGAAACCGTGCCGGCGCGCCGGTCGACGACTGCCATGATCGACATCGACTGCATCTCCCAGTTTGCAGACCTCCGGCCGTCAAGGCCATCGGCGTTGTCGGGGGTCTCGCTGACAATCGGGGATGGCGCCATCGTTCCCATTCTCGGCCGGTCCGGCTGTGGAAAATCGACGCTGCTCGATATCGCCAGCGACCTCGTATCGCCTCAGGTTACATCTAGATAACGATTGAAGCGAAGATCGCGCCATACCTCCGCATTTATGCAGCCGGCGAGTATATCGGCGGCATCCCAGACGTCCTGAAATCGAATGTAAAGCGGTGCGAAGCCAAAACGCATGATGTTGGGCGCCCGGAAATCGCCGACGACGCCGCGTTCGATCATAGCCTGTACGACCGCATAACCCTTTTCGAAGGATATTCCGACCTGGCTGCCGCGCAATGATGATTGACGGGGTGTTACGATATCAAGGCTCGGCAAGAGCGCGGTAACGCGTGCAATGAAAAGCTCCGTGAGAGCGAGACTCTTCTNTCTTAAGGCNGCCACCTCGACGCCCGCCATCGCGTCGAGCGCCACATCCACCGCCCGCATGGAAATGATCGGCTGAGTTCCGCAGAGAAAGCGNTTGATACTTTGGTCAGGCCGGAAGTCACGATCGAACGCAAACGGGGCAGCATGACCCCACCACCCCGATAATGGATGTTTGGCGGCGGCCTGATGGGCTTTTGCGACGGAAATAAATGCTGGAGATCCGGGACCACCGTTCAGATATTTGTAGGTGCAACCGACTGCAAAATCGACCGCATGAAGGTCGAACGCGATTTCTATCACGCCGATCGAATGACAGAGGTCCCACACCACCAGCGCGCCGGCGTCGTGAAGCTGTTTGGTGATGGTGGCCATGTCGAGTAGCGCACCGGTGCGGTAATTAACATGCGAGAGCACGGCGACCGCGACCGTTCGGTCAAGCAGGGCATCGATAGAGGCGCCATCGGTACCAATCAATCGTCGCTTCATCGGACGACCCGCAGACTTCATTGCGCCTTCGACGATATAGAGGTCTGTCGGGAACGATTCATCTTCGGCAATGACCACGTTGCGATCGGGCCTCAATGCGATTGCAGCATGGACTGCCTTGTAGAGATTGATCGATGTGGTGTCGCAAACGAGCGTTTGGCCAGGAGCCGCCCCAAGCAGTGCTCCGATGCGGTCGCCGAGCCGGACGGGCATGTCGAACCATCCCGCGGTATTCCAGCTCCTGATAAGGTCGTGACCCCACTCCTGTTCGATCGTACGGTTCAAGACGCTTGCCGCGGCTCGCGGCATCGGACCNAGCGAATTTCCGTCGAGATAGATGAGGCCCTCAGGAATCATGAAACGGTCGCGCAAACCGCGAAGCGGATCAACAGAATCGCGCGCGACGCATTGCTCGCGGGAAGTAATGAAAGCTGACGACATCATGAGGGTCTCGCGATCAAAAGCCAGATGACATGACGGATCACGCAGTGCGCGGTGGTGAGGAATTTTTCAAATCCAGAAGCCGGCTCGCGAATGATTCCAGCATAAGCCTGTTCCTGAAACAACGGCAACTGCTTGTTTCCCGCGGTGCGCGAGTACTTTCTGAAGGGAAGTGCAATGGAAATCCCGATTGACAGCAAAAGCCTATCATTTTAGGTTTAAAATATCGTCTGCCGGTGCTCCGAATAGAGGGCGTGTGGTTGCCTCAAAACCAGCTTGGACAAGGTATCGTGTTGGGGATTGCTACAGCGAATCCGCGCTATGCTCGCCTCCGGTAGTGGCCTTCGTAGAACGTGGGCCGAGCGGAGTTGGCGCAGAGCGCCTCCAGCGTCAGCAGAATCTCGGAACGGAATTTTCGATCGCTAGCCGATATGGGCGCTGAGGGCTTTCCAGTTTCCGAAGCCAAGGTAGATCTGATATGGCATGCGCGGAAGCATCATTGAATCGCCAAAGGACGCAGGCGCGATGAGTCAGCGCAAAGAGATGTCTTATTCCGACTATCTCCAGCTCGACAAGATTCTGCAGGCGCAACAGCCTCTTTCCGCCGCCCATGACGAGGTATTGTTTATTATCCAGCACCAGACCTCGGAGCTTTGGATGAAGCTTGCGATTCACGAGCTCGGTGTCACTTGCCGGTTGATTGCGGCGGACGATCTGCAGCCGGCCTTCAAGACATTGTCGCGGGTATCTCGCATCCTTGAGCAACTCAATTCCGCCTGGGACGTCCTTCGGACCATGACGCCGAGCGAGTATACGGAGTTTCGCGGATTGCTTGGGCAATCGTCTGGCTTTCAATCCTGGCAGTACCGCATGATCGAGTTTCTTGTCGGCAACAAAAATGCTGCGATGACCAATATCCACGCGCACGACGAAGCCGTTATGGAACGCCTCGAAGCGGTCCGGCGGGCCCCGAGCATCTACGATCTCACTATACAGCTGTTGCAACGTCGCGGGCTCCGCATCGATAGAGCCATAGTCGAACGTGATGTCTCTGTATCGCACGTCGCAAGCGACAGTGTTCTGAACGCGTGGTTATCGGTCTATCAAGACCCAACCCGCTTCTGGGAATTGTATGAACTTGCCGAAAAGCTCGTGGATTTTGAGGACTATTTCCGTCGCTGGCGTTTCAACCACGTTACGACAGTCGAGCGGATCATCGGATTCAAGCGAGGTACCGGCGGCACATCGGGCGTTTCTTATTTGCGAAAGATGCTGGACGTCGTGCTATTCCCTGAGCTCTGGCAGGTCAGGACTCAATTGTGAAGGCTCTGATTGACATATCCCCCTCGCTGCTTGTCGGCATGGGGGTTTTTCCGGGAGACGCTGCTTTTTCGGTCAGCCAGACATTCACGATCGGGCCCGACTGTCCCGTCAACGTTGCCAGTATCGCAATGTCGACGCACTGCGGCGCTCATGTCGATGCACCCTTGCACTACGATGCCGCAGGTGCCAGCATCGACATGCTGGATCTCAGCGATTTCATTGGCCCCGCAAGGGTAATTGATGCGCGCGGAAGCGGCTCTCTCTGTGGTTTTGAGGAGATCGCGGCCGCTCTCGATGGCGCTCCATCGCGGCTGCTTTTCAAATTGATGGGTAGGGGCGATGAATTGGCCTGGCCGACAGGTTTCCGCGCGCTGGCTCCGGAAACCGTGGAGCGCTTGGCTCTTCGCGGTACGCGGCTGATCGGCGTGGACGTTCCGTCTGTCGACCCGGAGACGTCGAAAGACCTCCCGTCGCACATGGTTTGCCGGCGGCACGATCTTCGGATTGTCGAGAATCTCGTACTGGCCGACGTCATACCCGGCGACTATGAATTGATTGCGTTGCCGTTGAAGCTTAAGGGTCTTGACGCGGCGCCGGTTCGCGCGGTGCTTAGGCGATCCGGTCCCCAATGAAATCGACTGACCGCGGAAAATCCAGAAGGCGGCTGTGCCCGACGGACGACCGTCGGGAAGAGAAGCGGCAATGAAACAATTACCATCGCTGAGGGGTGTTCAGGCGGAATCCGCGCCGGCGCGGGGGTCGGCAACTGCCATGATCGAGATCGATCGGGTCTCGCAGGTTTTTCAAACCTCCGGCCGTCAAAGCCACCTGGCGTTGTCGGATATCTCGTTGACGATCGAGGATGGCGCCTTCGTCTCCATTCTTGGCCCGTCCGGATGTGGAAAATCGACGCTGCTCTATATCGTCGGCGGCTTCGTCAATCCGACCGAGGGCGTCGCAAAGATGAAGGGTAGGGCGATCGCCGGGCCCGGTCCCGATCGTGGGCCGGTGTTCCAGGAGTTCGCGCTGTTTCCCTGGAAGAGTGTGCTCGGCAACGTGATGTATGGCCCTCGCCAGCAGGGCATCAAGCATGCGGAAGCCGAAACGCAATGCCGCGCGTTGATCGAAATGGTCGGCCTGAAAGGCTTCGAGAATTTTTATCCGAAGGAGCTGTCCGGAGGCATGAAGCAGCGTGTCGCGCTGGCGCGTACGCTGGCCTATCACCCCGCCGTGCTGTTGATGGACGAGCCGTTCGGCGCACTGGATGCGCATACGCGCACGCGGCTGCAGAACGATCTGCTCAATATCTGGGAACGCGATCGCAAGACGGTGTTGTTCGTCACGCATTCGGTCGATGAGGCGGTGTTCCTGTCGGACAAGGTCGTGGTGATGACGCGTTCGCCCGGCCGCATCAAACAGGTCGTCGATATCGAATTACCGCGTCCGCGCCGTCGGGCGGAGCTGCTGCTCGATCCCCGTTACCAGAAATACGTTGTTGATATCGAGCGCATGATCGATGACACCAGTGAAGACGAGTTGCGCCCATGAGTACACTGCGCACCGTTCTCGCGCGCTCGGCGCCGCTGCTGGCCTGTCTCGGCTTGCTCGGTATCTGGCAGGTCGCGGCGCTGATGCTGAGCACCGACAGCTTTCCGACCGCTTGGGAAGCGATCCGTGCAATCCCTTCGATCCTTGGCGATAAGGAAGCATTGATCAACATTCTCGCATCGCTCCGCCGCATGGCCATCGGCTTTGGCTTGGCGGTTTTGGTTTCGATTCCGCTCGGATTGATGATGGGCCGCAACCGCGGCGTCGCATCGTTTTTCAATCCGCTGCTGATGGTCACCTATCCGGTGCCGAAGGCGGCTTTGATGCCGATCATTATGCTCTGGCTCGGCGTCGGCGACATCGCGAAGATGCTGGTGATTTTTCTCGGCGTCAGCCTTCCGGTGATCTATCACAGCTTTCAGGGTGCCAAGGCGGTCGAGGAAAAGATGCTGTGGTCGGGCGCTGCCATGGGGCTATCGGCGATGCAGCGCATGATCCGGATCGTGCTCCCGGCGGCGCTGCCGGAAATCTTGACCGGCTGCCGCACCGGGCTTGTGCTCGCGCTGATTACCATGGTGACCAGCGAGATGATCGCGCGGCAATCAGGAGCCGGAAATATCCTGTTCAATGCGCTCGATATGGGACAGTACGACACCGTCTACGCCATGATCATCATCATTGGTGCGATGGGTATCGGTCTCGATAGCGCGTTCGAAAAGCTGCGCGGCAAGCTGGTAAAATGGTCCGAGCCGGGCTTCGATATTCCGTTGAGCTTTGCATGAATGCACGCGCTGTAGCGACCGATGTACTGCTGGGGATCGTGCCGATCGCGCTGCTGGTCGCATTGTGGCAGGCGATTGCGTCGTTCGGGTATGCGCCAGCGTCGCTGCTGCCTCCGCCCGGGCTGGTGTTCACGCGCCTCGCGCAGCAGCTCCTCACCGGCACGTTTCAGCATGAGATCGGCGCCACGCTATTTCGGTTGTTCGCGGGTTTCTCGATTGCAGTGATTCTCGGCGTCACCATCGGGCTTGCTGCGGCGGCCAGTCCGGCAGTCAATTCGGTGGTACGTCCGATCGTGCGGGTACTGGCGCCGTTGCCCAAGGTCGCGCTGTATCCAGCGCTGCTGTTGTTGCTCGGCTTTGGTCACGAATCGAAGATTACGCTGGTTGCCGCGGATGCGTTGTTTCCGATTTTGCTTTCGACCTATTATGGCGCGTCGATGGTGGAGCAGAAGCTGATCTGGTCGGCGATGGCGGCGGGTACGCCGCGCCGCCAAATCCTGTTCAAGGTGGTGCTGCCGGCTGCGGTACCGTCGATTCTCACCGGCTGCCGCATTGGCCTTGTGATTTCATGCATCGTGGTGTTTCTAGCCGAGATGATTACTTCGACCGAGGGCCTCGGCCATGTCCTGGTGACGGCGGCCCGGACCTTTCAGGCGGTCGACATGTTCGTTCCGCTGATCACGATTTCGCTGCTGGGACTGATTCTCAACGGCCTGTTGCAAGCGGTAAGGTCTTATTTGTTGCGAGGTTTTCCGGAAGTTTGATGCAAGGTTTGAAGCGGAGATAATGCATGCTGGCGGATCGCATCGAAGCGAAATGGATCGACGCGTTCTGCGAGATCTTTGAGCGTTGCGCGGTCAAGGCTGGTGACACCGCTGCCATACTTTCAGAGACGCAGTCACGCGCGCTCAACGTTCACCTTGCTGAATTGGCTCTGTTGAGGATGGGCGCCAAGCCGTTTCACATCATCGTACCGACGCCGCGCAACCGACAGATCGTACCGATCCGTTCCACCGGCGCCAGCGAGGCGATCCAGCGGCTTGCGCCGGTGGTCACAGCACTGCAGCAGGCGGGCTTCGTCGTCGATTGCACCATCGAAGGGCTGATGCATGCCGTGGAGACGCCGGAAATCTTGAAAGCGGGCGCGCGTATTCTCAATATATCGAATGAGCATCCCGAAGCGCTCGAGCGCATGGTGCCCGATACGGCATTGGAAAAGCGCGTGCGAGCAGCGGTGAAAATGCTGCGTGGAACCAAGCGGATGCGCGTGACCTCCAGGGCGGGCACCGAACTCGACGTCGATATGGTCGGCGCCTCGACAGTCGGTGTCTGGGGCTGGACCGACAAACCGGGCACGCTGGCGCATTGGCCCGGCGGCATCGTCGTCAGCTTTCCCAAGAGCGGCACCGTCAACGGTACGCTTGTGATGGCGGCCGGTGACATCAATCTCACCTTCAAGCGCTATTTGACGTCGCCGATCCGGATGACGCTGAAAGACGATTACGTCACCGATCTCGAAGGCGATGGCGCCGACGCGATGATGATGCGCGCCTACCTCGCGGCATGGGGCGACCGCGAAGCCTATGCGGTGTCCCATGTCGGTTTCGGCATGAATCCCGGCGCACGCTACGAGGCGCTGGCGATGTACGACCAGCGCGATACCAACGGCACGGAGTTGCGCGCGGTTGCCGGCAACTTCCTGTTCTCCACCGGCGCCAACGAATTCGCCGGACGCTACACCGCCGGGCATTTCGATCTTCCGGTGATGGGGACCACGATCGAACTCGACGACGTCGCGGTGGTCCGCGAGGGCATACTGCAGGATGTATTCGGCTAATCCCGATCAAGTACCGGCGGTCTTGCGAGACCAAAATGCCTGAGTAGATCGACCAGCGCTGCGAGGCGCTGTTCGCGGTAGGCATCGACGTCGAGGCCGGAATAATCGAGGAAGCCGGCGCCGGTCCGCATGCCGATGCGGCCGTCATGCATATTGCGCGAGATGACGTCGGGGGCGCGATAGCGGTCACTGCCGAGCGCGCCTTCAAGATAGCGGCTGGCGTAATAAAGAATGTCGCCGCCGCCCCAGTCGATGAATTCGAGCAGACCCATCACCGCGTAGCGGAAACCGAAGCCGTAGCGGATCGCCTTATCGATATCCTCGGCACTGGCGACGCCTTCCTCTACCATCCGCGCCGCCTCGTTCATGGCGAGCGCCTGGATTCTCGGCACGATGAAGCCGGGCGTGGCGGCGCACACTATCGGCACCTTGCCGATACCCTCGAGCAAGGCCCTGACCCGCGCGGTGACGGCTGGATCGGTCGCCGCTCCCGGGGATATCTCGACCAGCGGGATCAGATAGGCAGGATTGAGCCAGTGGACGTTGAGAAAGCGCAGGGGATGCTCGACCGCGCCAGAGATGTCGTCGACCAGAATCGTTGACGTGGTCGAGGCGATAATGACGTCGGGCTCGACGCATTTCGAAGCGGCCGCCAGCACCTCGCGCTTGAGGTCGACCACTTCCGGGACGCCTTCAAACACGATGCCGGCGCCCGCTAGCCCGACCGCCATGTCTTGCGCAGGCACTATGGCGACCCGCGCGATGATTGCCTCGGCGTCTTTTTCCGCCAGTAGCCCGAATCGCGCCAGACTTGCCATCGTTTTGCGGACTTCGTCGAGCGCCGTGGCTTCGAGTGTCGCGAACTGTTCCGCGGAGCGCGCCTTGACGTCGATCATGGTGACCGCATGGCCGGCATAGGCGAAAGCCACCGCAATGCCGCGACCCATGCGGCCAGCCCCGAGACAGGCAATAGTGGGGCGAGAGGCGGTCATCCGTCAAAACCCTCGTGCAACAGGGTTTGCAGTTCGTCGCGGTCGAGGTGGCCGAGACCGAGACTTCCCAGCGTACGCCCGGCCTCCAAAAAATCCTTGCCGCAGATCGCGCCACCGATGGTGAGAAATGAAAATGCCAGCGGCGTTGCGACCCCGGCCAGTTCGGCAACCGAAACCAGAAATGACAGGCCGAGGTGCAGATCTTCCCGCATGTAGCGATGTTCTGTCAGCGCGATCCGTTCGCGCCAGTCGCCGGAATCGGTCAGGCGATCATGCGAGCCGCGGCCATACATCCATTGCTCACCTTCGGTGGCGTAATGATGCGCCAGCGGAAAGTGCGGGCCGCTGTAGCCGAGACCTTTGCGTACTGCGACGCGCTCGGCATCGAGCGCGTCTGTGACCCGGCGGATCGAAGCCTGTGTGCCTTCCTTGTGTATGTCCCAACGCTCGAAATGCTCGATCGGGCCGGCATTCATGACGATCAGCGGCGGGTGAATGATCGGCCCGGCATTCATCAGCGCCGCCGACAGCGCGTCGCCGCAGGGTTCGATCACTCCGGGAAACGCTCGCCCGATCACATCGAGCGAATGATCCTTGGCTTTCAGCGGAAATACGCCAACCGGAAGCCGTTTGGCGCGGATGGTGATGGCGACCTCGAACGGTCCATGCTTGCGCGTCAGCCAAGGCAGCGTGCCGGTCTCTGCAAAGCTTACCGCGGCATGATTGCCGGCGTCCCGCGCAGCCGTAGCAAACACGATCGAGCCGAATGTCGCCGGTGGGAGAAACACCACTTGTCCGTCAGTTAGATGCGGCGCGAGCCGGACCGCAATATCGTGTTGCGCAAAGGCGGGAGCAGGGCACAGGATCAGTTCGGTGCCGCGAACCGCCTCGGCGATGTCGGTCGTCACCAGGGCCAGTTGCACGTTGTGTTGGCCATTTGCATCCCTGAGGATAATGCGGGAACCTGCCGCGCGATGCGCCGCTATTTGTGCTGCATCGCGCCGCCATAGACTGACATCGTGGCCTTGCAGCGCAAAGTCAGCCGCGGCTGCAAACGAACCATTGCCGCCGCCAAGCACCGCGATTTTCAAGACCCCTCTCCTTGCGCGGGCGCCGGCTCGTAGAGTTGTCTCAGCATGAAATGCTGCACCTTGCCCAAGGCCGTGCGTGGCAGATCGTCTACAAAGATGATATCGCGCGGCACCTTGAAGCGGGCGAGTTGCGTCAGCACATGCGCTTTCAAATCCTCCGCATCGACGAAACACCCTGGACGTCTGATAACGTAGGCCACCGGCACCTCGTCCCATTTGGGATCAGGCCGGCCGATCACGCCACATTCCCTGACATCGGGATGTTCCAACAGCACGCGCTCGACCTCCGCCGGATAGATATTCTCGCCACCGGAAATTATCAGGTTCTTCTTGCGGTCGTGCACCCAGAAATAGCCGTCGGCGTCGCGCCGGCCGATGTCGCCGGTGCGATACCAATCGTCGTGTAGCGCCTCCCTTGTTGCTTCCTCGTTGCCCCAATATTCATGGAACACGTTGGGGCCGCGCACCGCGATTTCCCCCGGTGTGCCCGGCGGCAGCTCGACGCCGGAATCATCGATCACGACCGCTTCGCAGCACAGGCCGGGGAGGCCGGTCGAGCCGACGCGCGAGAGATCGCCGCCTAGGCGGGTATACACTGCGACTGGGCAGGTTTCGGTCGAGCCGTAGACCTGAAGGACCGGCACTCCGCGGG